>Ga0316208_1001166_pt1 | contig 26059 bp, 27 predicted proteins | sample 3monopyrite_MG_FD_204944 | JGI IMG/M metagenome (GOLD analysis project Ga0316208, IMG submission 204944) | Microbial mat bacterial communities from mineral coupon in-situ incubated in ocean water Damariscotta River, Maine, United States -... | ecosystem: Environmental > Aquatic > Marine >... | reverse complement strand
TACCTTTTGTTGAACACTAAATTCAAGGCAAAAAAAGACCCGGATTGCTGGGGAGGAGCCTGCAGATCCGGGTTAAGGGTGCTTTAGCGACACTTCGGAGGAGGGAGGGTGTCGTGTCGCCGTGTTATTAATTATCCATTTCTGGCGGTTTTAAACTGTGAACTGTGTCACATCTTGGGTGAAAGGTGAAAGGTGAAAGGTGAAAGGTGAAAGGTGAAAGGTGAAAGGTGAAAGGTGAAAGGCGTGAGGCGGAGTTAAATTGGCGTTTGTGCGGCGGTTGAGCCGCCCGCTATGTTTGCGGGCGGGATGTGCTTAGGTGGTTATTTTTAAATAGACTTGGCCAAGTTTTCAGCGTCACCTGTGTAGCTCATGGGAGTCATTTTAAGCAGTTGTTGTTTGGCCTGTTCAGGAATGTCTAACGTTCCGATGAATTTTTGGATGCTCTGCTGATCGACCTTTGTGCCGCGTGTCATTTCTTTTAATTTCTCATAAGGGTTTTCGATGCCGTAGCGACGCATCACTGTTTGGATGGGTTCGGCGAGCACTTCCCATGCAGCGTCAAGATCAGCTAGCAGTTTGTCTGGGTTGGTTTCGAGTTTGCTGATGCCTTTTAAGCAGGATTGATAAGAAATGACTGAATGCGCGCAACCAACGCCTAAATTTCTTAGTACTGTAGAATCGGTCAAGTCTCTCTGCCAACGCGAGATGGGCAGTTTTGTCGCAAGATGGTTGAACAGCGCGTTAGCCATGCCGAGATTACCTTCGGCATTTTCGAAGTCGATGGGGTTAACTTTGTGCGGCATGGTGGATGAGCCTATTTCACCGGCGATGGTGCGTTGCTTGAAATAACCGAGTGAAATATAGCCCCACACATCACGACAATAATCAATGAGAATAGTATTGAAGCGCGCTTGAGCATCAAATATTTCAGCGATGTAATCATGTGGCTCAATCTGGGTGGTGTAAGGGTTCCAGTCTAAACCTAAGTCAGTGATAAATTTTTCAGCCAGCGCTGGCCAGTCGAGATCTGGGTAGGCTGAAAGGTGGGCATTGTAGTTGCCCGTTGCGCCGTTTATTTTACCGAGAATTTCTATGCTTTTTAATTGCTCACGTTGACGGCGCAGACGATGGGCGACATTGGCCATTTCTTTGCCCAGCGTAGTTGGCGAGGCAGTTTGTCCGTGAGTGCGTGACAGCATCGGCTGGTCAGCATTGTCATGGGCGAGTTGTGTGATGGCATCAACCAATTCATCCATCATGGGTAGCGTGGACTGGGTGCGCGCCTCGCGTAACATGAGTGCGTAGGCGAGGTTGTTGATGTCTTCTGAAGTACAGGCGAAGTGAATGAACTCACTGATTGCCTCGAGTTCTGTGTTGCCAGTGATCTTTTCTTTGAGAAAATATTCGACCGCTTTGACATCGTGATTGGTGGTGCTTTCGATGTGTTTGACACGTTGTGCATCTTCAATGCTGAACTGTTCGGCAATGCGGTTAAGAATGTCATTGGCATGTTGGCTGAGCGCAGGCACTTCGCTGATCTCAGTTTGTGCGGCGAGCATTTGCAGCCAGCGCACTTCGACTAAAACGCGATGTTTGATCAGGCCGTATTCACTGAATATTGCGCGTAGATCCGCGGTCTTGTTGCCATAGCGACCATCGATAGGTGATATAGCGGTAAGTGACGTTAGTTCCATTTAAGAGCCTCGTAGTTATTTCGTGCTGAATTATACAATAAGTTTGTTGGCGGCATCAGTGATGGCTTTGCGTTTGAGCAGCAGTTGCCAGCGATTGCCGCCACACTGACGCCATAAAACCGCAGAGCGTATCGCTGCGAGCAATAGGGCGCGCACCTTGTTAGCATTGTTGGGGTTCGAAAGATGCCCATGCTCGCCGCGTACGATGATACGGGGTGTTAGTTTACTGATCGTATCGGTGTACAGTTGTGCAAGGCTAGCAATAATATTCTCATGGGTTCGGGTGAAATGTTCGGCCTGTGCACGCGATTTTTCTATGCCCGTAGAGATTTTTTCCAGTATGCCGGGAAGTTTGTTGAGCTTGCGCTCCAAAACGATGACGGCAATGGTGTAGCGCATTATTTCAATGTTGCGTTTGTCGGGGGAGCTAAACTGCTCGATGATGGTTCGCATGCCAGCGTGAAGTTGCCGCGCGTCCCCGTAAACATCAATGGTATTTTCAGGGTCGCTGATAAACAGGCTGTTGATACTGGTTTCAAGTGCGGACTGGTCAGCAAGCCCGTTGCGCGCAATTTGGTCAACTAAAGAAACGGCCTGTAAGATACCGGCTAGCGCGGTAGTGCTGTCGTTTAAAGTGCGGCTCATGATTTCACGGTTTGCGCTGTATGAGTAAATTGAGCGGTGTTTAAATTCATTGGCTCCCCTTCAGCATATTCAATAATAGCACCGCCGAGACAGACATCGCCATCGTACAAAACAATGGATTGCCCGGGTGTGACAGCTCTTTGTGCTTGCTCGAAATGGGCTCTGATACGATTGTCATTGTCTAACGTGAGAGTGCACGCCTGATCTTCTTGACGATAGCGAATTCTTGCATGGCAGGCGAATGATGATTGTAGTAATTGCTCGGGAGGATGACCGCTGATCCAATGTATTTGGCCAGCGATTAAATCGCTGCTAAACAAGGTGGGGTGATTGTGTCCTTGCGCGACAATTAAAATATTTTGAGACAGATCTTTACCGACGACATACCAGGGTTCGCCGTTGTCATTCTGGCGGCCACCTATGCCAAGTCCTTTGCGTTGGCCGATGGTGTGAAACATCAAGCCATCGTGTGTGCCGAGCAGTTCATTATCGATGCTGTGAATTTCGCCTTTGCAGGCGGGCAGGTATTTATTTAAAAAAGTTTTAAAACGTTGTTCGCCAATGAAACAAATACCGGTGCTGTCTTTTTTTTCGTGATTGGCAAACCCTGCATCCGTAGCGATTTGGCGTACCTTTGGTTTGCTGATTTCCCCTAGAGGGAAAACGGTTTTGGCAAGTTGCTGTTGGTTTAGCAAGTAGAGAAAATAACTTTGATCTTTATTTTCATCTTGTCCTTTGAGTAACTGATAACGCCCGTCTTTTTTCGCTACCCGCGCATAATGGCCTGTGGCGATGCAATCAGCACCTTGCTGTATTGCGTAATCAAGAAAGGCGCGAAATTTAATTTCTTTGTTGCACAACACGTCGGGGTTGGGTGTGCGGCCGCGACGGTACTCATCAAGGAAATACTCAAATACATGATCCCAGTATTCTTTTGCGAAGTTGACGGCATCGAGTGAAATGTTGAGCTTCTCGCAGACGGCAAAGGCGTCTTCGACATCGATGGCTGCTTGGCAGGGGCTGTCTGGGTCGCTGTCTTCCCAGTTTTTCATGAACAGTCCGCTGACTTGATGGCCTTGTTTTTGTAATAGTAGGGCAGATACGGATGAGTCAACGCCCCCGGACATTCCGACAATAATCTGTTTGTGCTGTGCTGTTGGCATTTGTGGTGTTGTTATTTTATTGCTCAAATTCGGATGATACTCCGATGAGCTCTATACGCTAAAAGCCGGTAATTATAGCATGTCGACGGGCACCTAAAACCACATAATGCTGGGGTTCAGCCGTGAGGAAGGATATTGCTCAGTAATGACAGCGGGTGGCGAATGCCTTGTAGATAATCGTCGATGCATTTAAGCACCATCGGGCTGCGTAAAGGTAAAACGCTGATTTCGTCGCGGCTCATCCATGTGCTGCGTAGTATGCCCGTATCTAGCTTGCGTTCAGGGTCGTGAGCATCGCAGCTGCCGGTAAAGCAGACACGTAAAAAACTCTCACCATTGTTTGGGTTGGTCCACAGATAAATGCCGGTGATAGCTTCGGGTGTAAATGAATAGGCGGATTCTTCCAGTGTTTCACGGATGGCGGCTTCAGCAAGCGATTCATTGGGGTCGAGGTGGCCGGCAGGTTGATTGAATACTTCTTTGCCGCCACAGCATTCCTCTATCATCAGGAATTTGTCGTCACGCTCGATTACGGCGGCAACAGTTACATGTGGTTTCCATTCCATGTTTATTCGGTCTCTTTATATATTTATGGCTAAATTATATATCGACATAACGCCATTCCCCTATAGCCAGATTCTCTATAGTCCAGGAACCGATGGCGAACCGGATCAAACGTAGCGTTGGGTGGCCAACGGCTGCCGTCATACGTCGAACTTGTCGGTTACGTCCTTCGCTGATTTTGAGTTCAAGCCATGTGTCTGGGATATTGGCGCGATAGCGAATGGGTGGGTTGCGTGGCCAGATATCAGGTTTGGATATGCGCTTGGCTTGCGCGGGTTTAGTGAGACCATCTTTGAGTTTGACGCCTTCACGCAGTTGTTGAAGTGCCTGTTCGTTGGGCTGCCCCTCGACTTGCACCCAATAGGTTTTTAGCATTTTGTGACGTGGATGAGAGATGCGATGCTGCAGTTGGCCGTCGTCAGTTAATAGCACCAGTCCTTCGCTGTCTTTATCTAGCCTGCCTGCGGCGTAAACGTCTTTGATCGGAATAAAGTCGCTCAGTGTTTGGCGGCCTTGTCCATCCGTGAACTGTGTTAACACGTCATAAGGTTTGTTGAAAAGCATTAATTTACTCATTTCAGTGATTTTAGCGTTCGCTCGACGATTATTGAACTGTTAGAATACGCCACATTGTGGATTTAATAGACAGGAGTAGCAATGACCTACGAACACATTAAGGTCCCAGGGCACGGCGAAAAGATTACCCTTAACGATGATGCGACACTCAATGTGCCGGATCAGCCAATCATTCCCTTTATCGAAGGTGATGGTATTGGCATTGATATTACACCGGTGATGCGGACGGTTGTCGATGAGGCGGTTAATAAAGCCTATGGCGGCAAGCGTTCTATCAGTTGGATGGAAGTGTATGCGGGTGAAAAATCAACGGGTGTTTATGGCGGTGATGTGTGGTTGCCCGAAGAAACAATGGATGCATTGCGCGAATTTATTGTTTCAATTAAAGGCCCGTTAACAACACCTGTTGGTGGCGGTATTCGTTCTTTGAATGTTGCTTTGCGCCAACAGCTGGATCTTTATCTTTGTCAGCGTCCGATACGTTATTTTGATGGAACGCCGAGCCCATTGAAGCATCCTGAAAAAACGTCGATGATCATTTTTCGCGAAAATTCAGAAGATATTTACGCTGGTATTGAGTGGGAAGCTGGGACTCCTGAGGTTAAAAAAGTCATTGAATTTTTACGTACGGAAATGGGTGTAAGCAAAATCCGTTTTCCTGATACTTCGGGTATTGGCATTAAACCGGTATCGCAAGAAGGTACACAACGTTTGGTGCGCAAGGCGATTCAATATGCCATCGATAATAATAAGGACTCTGTGACGCTGGTACATAAAGGCAATATCATGAAGTTTACAGAAGGTAGCTTCAAGAGTTGGGGTTATGAACTGGCCAAGCAGGAATTTTCTGCGGTGGAAATTGATGGTGGTCCCTGGTGTTCGATGAAAAATCCGAATACGGGTGAGGAAATCATTATTAAAGATGTCATTGCGGATGCTTTTTTACAGCAAATTTTATTACGCCCCGCTGAATACAGCGTTATCGCGACGCTGAATTTGAACGGTGATTATATTTCAGATGCTTTAGCGGCGCAGGTGGGCGGAATCGGTATTGCGCCGGGTGCGAACCTTTCCGATGCCATTGCGATGTTTGAGGCAACCCATGGTACTGCACCGGGTTATGCCGGTCAGGATAAAGTTAATCCGAGTTCCTTGATTCTTTCTGCTGAAATGATGCTGCGTCACATGGGTTGGACTGAGGCAGCTGATTTGATTATTGCTGGTGTTTCTGGTGCGATCAGCCATCAGGTTGTGACCTATGATCTTGCCAGATTGATGGACGGTGCTGAGCAGGTGAGCTGTTCAGGGTTTGGTCAGGCGATCATCGATAATATGTCTTGATGCAAGGCGTGTAAAAGACTTCATTTCCGACACAACAGCCTGCCTGTTGTGTCGGAAACTCGGAGTTTGTCTTAGTCTGGCTACAGATAAACCTGGAAATACTTTTCAGTATTAGGCTTCAGCATCTGCTTCGGTGACGAGTCGAATGTCGGCGGCGAACTTACCCTTTGGCCCATCGCTTAATTCGAATTCGACTTTTTGTCCTTCTCTGAGACTTTTGTAGCCTTCCATGGTGATAGCAGAAAAGTGAGCGAAAATATCTTCTCCTCCCTCATCCGGTGTGACAAACCCAAACCCCTTGGTATTGTTGAACCACTTTACGACGCCTGTTGACATATTTTTTGCCCTTCAATTTATTTGTGGACGTTTGTCTTTGAGCAGAACAGTTAAATTCGTGTGTGATGATTGTGTTTGCTCCCAGCTGGTGTTTTTTTTATTTTATTTGCACCAGGCAGAGTATTTGTATCAGACTGGCAGATATAGTCAAGAATTATCAGTGTGTTGACGTTTTTATTATTCACAGCAAAGAGTTTTGGTAAATCCTTAGCGGATCTTTTTCTGCATTGATGGGTGATGACGCATGTTTAAGATGTTCTGGGGAATGTCGATAGAAGGGGTTAAGGTCAGAGCGATAGTTGCTTTTGGCTGACAGGACACTTGAGAGCTCGTGGTAGTGGCTGGAATTTAAAATGATTTTGGTTAGACAGTAAAAATAAATACCTGAATCGTTTATAATTACTGACATGGAAAAATGTCAAAAACAGTCAGATTATGGCGATGGGGTTGCGCTTCAAGAAGCACGGCCGAAGCTGAAACGACCGCCTATGTATAAAGTGTTACTGCTAAATGACGACTATACTCCGATGGAGTTTGTTGTTCATATATTGCAAGGTATTTTTTCTATGACAGAGGAAAAAGCAACGCAGATAATGATGCACGTTCATACTCGAGGAGTAGGCGTCTGCGGCGTATTTACCCGTGATATAGCAGAAACCAAAGTAGCAATGGTGGTCCGGGAAGCACAGGAAAATCAACACCCGCTCAAGTGCACGATGGAAACAGATCAGGATTAGAGAATTATAAGGTGTACCCATGCTAAGTAAAGACGTAGAACTGACATTAAATCTTGCCTTTCAGGAAGCTCGCTCCAAGAGCCATGAGTTTATTACGGTCGAGCATTTGTTGCTCGCCATGCTTGATAATACCGCCGCAATATCTGTGTTGCGTGCCTGTGGTGCGGATATCGATATACTGAAAAAAGACGTAGGTATTTTCCTTGAGGAAACTACGCCATTATTATCGGAAGGTGAACGTGAAACGCAGCCTACACTTGGTTTTCAGCGGGTATTACAACGTGCGGTTTTTCATGTTCAGTCATCGGGTAAACGTGAGGTTGCCGCGCCCAATGTTCTGGTTGCCATATTTGGTGAGCAAGATTCACAGGCTGTTTATTTTTTAAACACGCAAAATATTACCCGGCTTGATGTTGTCAATTACATCTCTCACGGCATTACCAAATTTTCTGAAGATGATGAATCAGAAGGTATACCGCTTTCTCCTGAGGAAGAAAGTGAAGAGGATAATGCGACTAAGAGTCCACTTGAAAACTTCTCGCTTAATTTAAACGAAGAGGCGAAGCAAGGCAGGATCGATCCACTTATAGGACGCGATCCAGAAACACAACGCGTCATCCAGGTGTTGTGCCGTCGCCGTAAAAATAACCCATTGTTGGTTGGTGAGGCGGGCGTTGGTAAAACGGCTATCGCTGAAGGCTTGGCAAAACGTATTGTTGATGGTGAAGTGCCTAAAATATTGGAAGGCAGTGTTGTTTATTCTCTTGATATGGGCGCTTTGCTGGCGGGAACAAAATACCGCGGCGATTTTGAGAAACGTTTGAAAGGCGTGATTGCCCAGATCCGTAAAGAAGAGGGCGCAATTCTTTTTATTGATGAGATTCACACTATTATTGGTGCGGGCTCGACTGCGGGTGGCGTGATGGACGCTTCAAACCTGATTAAGCCAGCCTTATCTTCAGGTGATTTGCACTGCATTGGTTCGACAACTTACACTGAATACCGTGGAATTTTTGAGAAGGACCGCGCGTTGGCAAGACGTTTTCAGAAAATTGATGTCACTGAACCTACGGTCGAAGAGACAGTGCAAATTCTTAATGGCCTGAAATCACGTTTCGAAGAACATCATAATATTCGTTATTCGCGCGAAGCATTACGTTTGGCAAGTGAGTTATCTGCACGTTACATCAATGATCGTCATCTGCCAGATAAGGCGATTGATGTTATTGATGAAGCGGGTGCGTATCAACGCCTGCAGCCGGTATCAAAACGCAAGAAGTTGATCGGTGCAAAAGATGTTGAAAATATCGTTGCCAAAATTGCACGTATACCTGCAAAAAGTATTAACAATTCAGATAAGGATAAATTGCGCACACTGGAGCGCGATCTGAAAATGGTTGTTTATGGCCAGGATAATGCTATTCAATCGTTGTCTACCGCGATTAAGACTTCGCGTTCGGGCTTGGGTAATCTGCATCGTCCGATAGGCAGTTTTTTGTTTGCTGGACCTACTGGTGTAGGTAAAACAGAAGTAACGCGTCAATTGGCCCATATTCTGGGTGTCGAATTAATTCGCTTTGATATGTCGGAATATATGGAGCGACATGCGGCATCGCGTTTGATTGGTGCGCCTCCAGGTTATGTTGGTTTTGATCAGGGCGGTTTGCTGACAGAAGAAGTTACCAAGCATCCTTATTCGGTATTGTTGTTTGATGAGATAGAAAAGGCGCATCCCGATGTATTTAATTTGCTGTTGCAGGTGATGGATCACGGTACTTTGACTGATAACAATGGGCGCAAGGCAGACTTTAGTAACGTTATTATTGTTATGACGACCAATGCTGGTGCTGAGTTGATGAGTAGAACGTCGATTGGTTTTACATCGCAGGATCATTCTAGCGATGGAATGGAAGCGATCAAACGTGCGTTTACACCAGAGTTTCGTAATCGTTTGGATTCAATTATTCAGTTCGATTCATTAACGACAACAACGATTGCGCATGTTGTAGACAAATTTATCATCGAACTTGAAGCGCAACTGCTGGATAAGCATGTCACCATTGATGTGAGTGTGTCTGCTCGGACATGGCTGGCAGAAAAGGGTTATGATGTCAAAATGGGGGCGCGACCAATGGCCCGCACGATTCAGGATGCTATTAAGAAACCTCTGGCTGAAGAGCTATTATTTGGCCGTCTGGAGAAAGGTGGGCATGTCCATATAAGGCTGCGTGGTGGCAAGCTGGATTTCAAATTTTCAGAGATTAAGGAAACAGTAAAAGCTGAATAGTGTGTTGAGAGCCGCTTCGAATTAGCGAGCCCGAAAGACAATTCTGCCTTTGCTGAGGTCATAAGGCGTGAGCTGAACGGTTACATTATCGCCTGTCAAGATGCGGATGTAGTGCTTACGCATTTTTCCGGAAATGTGAGCGGTAACAACGTGGCCGTTTTCTAGTTCAACTCGGAACATCGTGTTCGGAAGTGTCTCAACGACTGTTCCTTCCATTTCAATATTTTCTTCTTTTGCCATATCTTTATTTAGTCATCCAATAATATTTTTTGTGCTAGCTCGCATCGCTCACCAGATCTAAAAACCGTTGCTTGATCATCTTGACCCCATGTGAGAAATGCGGGCGAGTATATCATCGCGCGAGAATTATACTGTAATTGTTAGAAGTTTGCTTGTGTATAGCGCTCTTTGATTCAAGCGTGTTCAAGTAAATGGGTATTTAACGTTTTCAGCGCATGGGGTTTGAAGGCTGCTTTTCCTGTTATTTCAATGAATTAGTTTTATGGGATGGTAAGGTATTGCCATTCTTTGTTTGAGTATATCTGGCAGGGGCGGTAGTTTTGTTTATAGCTCATTTTTTGACAGGACTTGATCCAGTAACCCATATACAGCCAGTCCATTCCCTTATTTTTACAGTGGTTGATTTCCCAGAGAATGGCCAGCACACCTGGGCTTAAGCCGTCCATTTCCGGGTCAAAAAAAGTGTAAACCGCAGACCATGAATTTTTAAGTTGATCGACCACCGCGACGCTGAGCAATTTTCCGGAAATTCGAAATTCAATAAAGTGCGTTGTAATGTCTTTGCAGCTGAGAAAGGATAAATACGATTCTTCTGTAGGGTTGTCCATACCACCATCTTTATGCCGTGATTTTAGGTAACGGCAATATAAATTAAAATGTTCTTCATCAAATTCTGCAGTCCTTATGTGGGTTGAGATCTTGGTCATGTGGCGCCAAGTGCGGCGTTGAGTTCGGTTTGGCTGAAATTTTTGAACAGCAATACGCAGTGGTATGCAGGCCTGGCAATGTTGGCAGCGAGGGCGATAAAAATCAGAACCACTGTGCCTGAATCCGTGTTCAGCAAGGTTTGAGTAGAGTTGTTCGTTAATATCTTGCTTGGGATCTGTAAAAACAGTGCTTGCTTGCTGTTGTGGCAGGTAGCTGCATGCATGCGGCGCACTTAAAAAGTAACGCAGTGCGATCTCTTTGTTCATATCAATGGAGAGGTCTGCCATTTGCCCGCTATTGTGTGATGACTGTGTTGCTTGAGCAGAGAGGCGAATTCCCTGCGGGAGATTAAGCAGGCGCCGAGGCTATCCAAATGTTGTGACGGAATCTGGCAGTCAATGAGTTGAAACCCCCATTGAGCTAGCTGTTGTATAAGCCGAACAAAACCGACCTTTGAAGCATCGGTCTGGCGATGAAACATTGATTCGCCAAAAAACACTTTACCTACGGCAATGCCATACAGGCCGCCAACGAGTTTTTTGTTCTGCCAAACTTCGACTGAATGGGCATGACCGAGTTCATGGAGTTTGGAATATGCCAGAGTCATGTCTGCAGATATCCATGTGCCGTCTTCGTCCTTCCTTGGTGCAGCACAAGCATTAATTACATCTGCAAAGGCCGTGTCGAAAGTGACTGTAAAAATTGCCTTGTTGAGCGTTTTTTTCAGGCTGCGTGATATTTTTAGTTGATGTGGAAAAATGACTGAGCGTGGATCAGGCGACCACCACATGATGGGTTCGCCTTCACTGTACCAAGGAAATATGCCTTGTTGGTAGGCTGAAAGTAAACGCTGAGATGAGAGGTCACCGCCTGCTGCTAACAGACCATTAGGTTCTTGTAATGCTTGTTCGAGTGCTGGGAAGTTTTGCTCTGGATTATGCGGGTCGAGCCAAGTGAATCCATTGGTGGTCATGTTATCGGTGATCGCTGAATGTAGAGACTCTCTTTATGGTAAGTCTGTGGTGAAGTGTGAAGATGAAGCGTTGTTTATTTGATCTGTTTGATCATGCTGCCGACATGATATTGGTCGCCACCGTTGCTATTACTGTCACCCGCAAGACGGGAATGAACTATCTCGATAACGGCGTCCAGAGGTGGGGTGATTGATGAACCAGGTTGTACATTGACTTCCAGTAAACTGCCGGTTTTAAGTGCTTCCTGGCAGGCAAACAAAAGGCCGCTATTGCTGATGTTTAACGTCGTTGCCTGATGGGTTTCATTATTATCAGGATGGTTGTAGCTCATCGGAGCTTCAATCGGGACTCTTCGCGCGACTCTTTTGTCTTCTGTAATCATGCTGGTCTATCCCTTTCGTTGGTATAGTAAAGGCTATAATACACTATTATGCTTAGTTATTTTCGTCCATATCTAGAAAACGTTCGGCATCGAGTGCAGCCATACAGCCTGCTCCGGCAGAGGTAACGGCCTGGCGATAGACAGGGTCACCGACATCCCCGGCAGCGAAGACCCCTGCAATACTGGTGGTGGTGGCACCTTCAGAGACATTAACAGTGATGTAACCATTTTCCATTTCCAGTTGTCCATCGAAAATAGACGTGTTTGGCTGATGCCCAATGGCAATGAAAACGCCAGTCAAATCGATGTCTTTTGTGCTGTCATCTTTGCTGCTTTTTATGCGCATGCCGGTTACACCTGAATCGTCACCGAGGACTTCATCAAGCTGGTGATTCCATTCAATGTTAATGTTACCGTTAGCGGCTTTTTTCATTAATTTGTCAGATAGAATTTTTTCAGAACGAAATGCATCGCGACGATGCACGACGGTGACCTTTGCGGCGATGTTGGAAAGATACAGCGCCTCTTCAACGGCAGTGTTACCACCGCCGATCACAGCAACGTCCTGGTTGCGGTAAAAGAAACCATCACAGGTAGCGCAGGCAGAAACGCCGCGACCTTTGAAGTTTTCTTCGGAGGGTAATCCTAAATACTTGGCGGATGCACCTGTTGCAATAATCAGTGCATCGCAGGTATACGTGCCGCTATCGCCGATGAGCTTGAATGGGCGCTCGCCTAATTCGGCAGTATGAATGTGGTCAAAAATAACCTCGGTATCAAAACGCTGGGCATGTTTTAACATGCGCTCCATAAGCTCAGGCCCCTGTACGCCGTCTGCATCGCCGGGCCAGTTATCGACATCGGTGGTAGTGGTCAGCTGACCACCCTGCTCAATACCGGTGATGATGACAGGATTCAAGTTGGCTCTGGCGGCATAAACGGCAGCGGTATAACCGGCAGGGCCGGAACCAAGGATTAACAAGCGACAGTGTTTATTGTCTGACATTAGAAGCTCCGGAATATGGTTGTAAAAGTATGTGATAGAGTGTGTTCATTCGAATCCAATGACCCGATTGAGCCTCTGTTTTGTCGGCGGTACATCGGATGTTAGGCAGGCTGAATTGAACAACGCTGATTGATTAATATTACGTTAAGCGGAGGTTTAGAGCAATGATGCGGATAGGTATTCCTCGTGAAATTAAAATTCAGGAGGGGCGAGTGGCTTTGTTGCCCGCAGCGGTTGCTGAACTTGTCAGAGAGGGTTATGAAATTTTTGTTGAAGCGAGTGCTGGCCAGTTAAGTGGTTTTCCAGATGAGCAATTTCGAGCTGCTGGTGCCCAGCTTGTCGACTGTGCTGCGGATGTCTACGCTAAATCTGAGTTGATCGTTAAAGTTAAGGAGCCCGTGGCTGCAGATTTAAAGCATCTGCGAAAAGATCATTTGTTGTTTAGTTTTTTACATTTGGCAGCGGAGCCACAGCTGACACGTAGTTTGCAGGAGATAGGCTTGACTGCGATAGCTTTTGAAACCGTGACTGATGAGCAGCAACGCTTGCCGTTATTGATGCCTATGAGTGATATTGCGGGTCGGCTGGCAACGCAAATTGGCTGTAATTTGCTGCACATGCCTCAGGGTGGCAAGGGGGTGTTATTGGGCGGCGTGGCGATGGCCGAGCGTGGCAAGGTGGTTATATTAGGTGCTGGAGTGGCTGGCAGTGGTGCTGCTACGCTGGCAGCGGCATTGGGCGCAGAAGTGATTGTCTTCGACCGTAATCGTGAGCGGCTTGAGCAAATGCGTAGGCTGGGTAACAACGTGAGTGCTTATTTTGCTTATCAGGATCAAATTGAGTGTGAGGTTGCGCAGGCTGATTTATTAATAGGTGCGGTTTTAATGGTGGGGGAGAAAGCCCAGCATCTGGTTTCTGAGGCAATGGTCGCCAAAATGCAGCCGGGTAGTGTCATTATTGATATTTCTGTTGATCAGGGTGGATGCGTGGAAACCATTCGCGCCACAGATTACGATAATCCGACTTATGTGCTACATGATGTGGTGCATTTTGCGGTGACGAATATGCCGGGTGCGGTACCCAAGACGGCGTCGCAGGCATTGTCAGCGTTGCTATTGCCCTATGTCAGGGTGCTGGCAGCGCCGAACTGGCAGAACCATGCGGGCTTGATGCAAGGGCTTAATGTGCAGGCGGGTAAAATTATTCATCCCTCGTTATTGAAATCTATGAGATAATTTCGCTATCACTAATTAGTAAGATCTGGATTTAGTTAGTTTAACTATTAAAAATATTGTCTGGATAATCGTCGAAGGCAGGCCATTGGCACAGGCAACACGCAAAAAAGTCAGGGAAATTCCACTGAGCACACAACTTAATCGCAGCCTGCGTGAAGGTGCCCTATTTGTATTGGGTGCGGCGGCGCTGTATTTGCTGATGTCGCTGCTGACTTTTGATGTCACTGATCCAGGTTGGTCACGTAGTAATACTGCTCAGGCCATTTCAAATAATGGTGGTGCGGTGGGCGCGTGGCTTGCAGATGTGTTGATGTATCTGTTTGGTTATCTCGCTTATTTGTTTCCCGTTATGGTTGCGTATAGCGCCTGGTTGATTTATCGAGGACAGGCACTGCCGGTTCGTCCCAGTGTCTATCATGGTCTGGCTATTGCGGCCGGGTTTGTTTTGACGCTGGCGGCTGGCTGCGCATTGGCGACCATGCATTTTTATGTCTCACCGGGAACGTTACCAACTGAGTATGTGGGTGGCGTGTTGGGTGCGGGCATTGCCGCGCTATTAGAAAAACCCTTTAGCTTTATCGGTGCGACATTATTTCTGTTGGCATTGTTTCTGACAGGTATTACGCTATGTACCGGCATGTCCTGGTTTAGTTTGATGGACAAGCTGGGGGGGATAGCCCTGCGTATAGTCTCATCTGTTCGCCAGTCCGTGATGCATTTGCATAATCAATGGCAAGGGCGCAGGGCGCGTCTTGAAAGAGTTGATGCGATTAAGGTTGAAAAGAAACGCAAAACGACTAAACAGCCTGTGTTGATTGCGCCGCCGGTTAAAACCGTGAAACAGGGTGCGCGAGTTGAAAAGGAACGGCAGGTTCAGTTGTTTGAAGTTTCTGGAGATGGAAGTTTACCTTCTTTGGCCTTGCTCGATGATGCAGAGCCGCCTAAACATCCAGTTTCCCACGAAGCGCTTGAGAGCATTTCGCGTCAGGTTGAATTGAAGCTCGAAGATTTTGGAATTGAAGTGCAGGTGGTTGCTGTTTTGCCTGGACCGGTCATTACTCGCTATGAACTACAGCTTGCACCTGGTGTGAAGGTTAGTCAGATTAGTAATCTGTCCAAAGACTTGGCGCGCGCCTTATCAGCAATCAGTGTGCGTATCGTTGATGTGATTCCGGGTAAGGCGGTTATTGGTCTTGAGATTCCAAATGAAAATCGTGAAATGGTCAGGCTCAGCGAGATTCTTCGTTCCGAGGCCTACGAAACATGCGGCACAGTAATGCCGCTTGCATTAGGGAAGGATATCAGCGGCCTTCCTGTGGTGGTTGATCTCGCCAAAATGCCTCATTTACTGGTTGCGGGTACCACCGGTTCGGGTAAGTCAGTAGCAGTTAATGCGATGATTCTGAGCATGCTTTACGGCGCTTCGCCTCAGCAGTTGCGATTGATCATGATTGATCCGAAAATGCTCGAACTGTCAATTTATGAAGGCATACCTCACCTGCTAGCCCCGGTAGTCACCGACATGAAAGAAGCTTCCAACGCGCTGCGTTGGTGTGTGGCTGAGATGGAGAAAAGGTATAGCCTGATGGCTGGGCTTGGCGTGCGCAATATTGCTAATTTTAATCGCAAGGTGCAAGAAGCGATTGATAAAGGAGAGCCTCTTCTTGATCCGTCCATTCCTCCTGAAATGGTGGCTGCGGGTCTTGTGCCAGAAGCACCAACACTGACGCCTTTGCCGTATCTGGTGATCATCATTGATGAGTTGGCAGACATGATGATGGTGGTCGGCAAAAAAGTTGAACAGTTGATTGCGCGTTTGGCACAAAAGGCACGGGCGGCCGGTATTCATCTTATTCTTGCCACACAGCGACCATCGGTTGATGTGTTAACGGGTTTGATAAAAGCAAATATTCCGACACGTATTGCTTTTCAGGTATCGTCAAAAATTGACTCGCGCACTATTCTCGATCAGATGGGTGCAGAACAATTGCTGGGTCATGGTGATATGCTTTATTTGCCTCCGGGTACGAGTGTACCTACGCGAGTGCACGGTGCTTTTGTTGATGATCATGAAGTCCATAAAGTGGTTAATCAGTTAAAAGAAAATAATGAAACATCTTATATCGATGAGGTATTGGAAGGGCCATCGAATGTTGGTGAGGATGGTTTTTTGACAAACGATGATGCAGGTTCTGAACAGGATGCGCTTTATGATGAAGCGGTTCAATTCGTTACAGAAACGCGAAAAGCATCAATTTCCGCAGTTCAGCGGCGTTTAAAAGTAGGTTATAACCGCGCTGCTCGAATGGTCGAGGAAATGGAACGTTCTGGCGTTGTCGGCCCTCAGGAATCTAATGGTGCGCGTGAAGTGTTGGCTCCGCCACCGGTGTCATGATTGTTTTGCTTGTGGTGATGCAATGCGGTATGCGAACTTGAGATCATTTAAATCGCTGTGTTTTGTTTTTGCCTTGGTGCTTGGCTGTGTTTCGCAGTTGTTAAGCGCAGCTGAAAACGACGTGCAAAAATTCTTTGACGGTCTGCGTAGTTTAAGTGCGGATTTTCAGCAGCAAGTAGTTGATATGGATGGCGTGTTGGTTCAGCAGAGCGAAGGCCGCATGATGTTGCAGCGGCCGGGTCAAAAATTCCGCTGGGACTACCTGTTACCCTATCGACAGTTAATTGTTGCTGACGGTGAAACATTGTGGATTTACGACGAAGATCTGGAGCAGGTGACGCGCAGTCGTCTTGATCGTGCGCTAGGTGATACGCCTGCTATGTTGTTGGGCAGTGAGCGGCCATTAACGGATAATTTTGATATTTCAGTTCGGGAATTGGACGGTGATCTGCAATGGTTTTCTTTACTTCCTAAGCAAGAGAAAACGAATTTCACTCATATTCGACTGGGTTTTTCGGGTCATGTTTTGCAGCGTATGGAACTGATAGATGGTTTTGAAAATACCACACTGCTGAGTTTCAGTAATATACAGCGTAACCTGACTGTTAAGCCTGAGCAATTTCGTTTTATACCACCACCAAATGTAGATGTGGTAGGCGATTTTTCAATAGAGGCTGAGTCAGGCTTAAATTCAAATCACTAAACCTCCGAAAAGAGTGTTGAAACTTCCATGACACAGCAAACTTTAAGCGCTACAGAAGAGCAAAAAAAAGAAACGGATTTTCGACCACTGGCGGATCGAATGCGGCCTGAAGTGCTGGATCATTTTGCTGGTCAGCAACACATTCTTGGGCAAAACAAACCGCTGCGATTAGCGATAGAGACTGATCATTTACATTCCATGGTATTGTGGGGTCCGCCGGGTACAGGGAAGACAACTCTGGCGCGTTTGATTGCGCGTTATGCGGCAGCTGAATTCATTAGCCTTTCTGCAGTACTTGCAGGTGTGAAGGAAGTTAGAGCGGCGGTGGCAAAAGCACAGCAAATTATGGCCGCTTATGGTCGCACTACTGTGTTGTTTATTGATGAAGTGCATCGTTTTAACAAGGCTCAGCAAGATGCGTTTTTGCCATATATAGAAGATGGTACGTTTGTTTTTATTGGTGCCACGACAGAAAACCCTTCATTTGAGCTCAATAATGCGTTGTTGTCGCGGGCACGTGTTTATGTGCTGCAACGTCTCACCACGAATGATATTCGTACAATTATCGATCGCGCATTTGATGATTCAAAAAATGGTTTAGGCGCGTTACCGCTGGATATGGATGATGAGTTGCGTGACAGTCTTGCCGATGCGGTGGACGGTGATGGTCGCCGCGCGTTAAATTTTTTGGAAGTTTTATCTGATTTATCACCCGAAGAGAATGGTCGGCAACGCGTAAGTAAAGAATTGCTTGCGGAAGTGATGAGTAGCACGCTGCGTCGTTTCGATAAAGGTGGAGAAGCCTTTTATGATCAAATATCTGCCTTGCATAAATCTGTGCGTGGCTCAGCTCCAGATGCAGCTTTGTACTGGTTTGCACGTATGATTGATGGGGGGTGTGATCCGCTGTATGTGGCGCGACGAGTCGTGCGAATGGCGAGTGAAGATATCGGTAATGCTGATCCTCGAGCACTGACGCTGGCATTGAGCGCATGGGAAACACAAGAGCGTTTGGGCAGTCCTGAAGGTGAATTGGCTGTCGCTCAGGCGATCAGTTATTTGGCCTGTGCGCCGAAAAGTAACGCGGTTTATAGTGCATATAAAAGCGCACTCAGTGATGCTAAGCAATACGGTTCTTTAGAAATTCCTATCCATTTGCGCAATGCACCGACGCGATTAATGAAAGAGCTTGGTTATGGAAAAGCTTATCGTTATGCTCATGATGAACCCGATGCCTATGCGGCGGGTGAGCAGTACTTGCCGGATGAGTTGGAGGGTGCGCAATATTATCAGCCTGTTGATCGAGGGCTGGAGAAAAAAATTGCGGACAAACTTGCTTGGCTGCGGGAGCTTGATCATAAACATAATGAACGTTATGGAAAATAAGTTATGAATCAGGTTTTGGCTATTGCCGCAGGTGGCGCAGCGGGTGCTGTGCTACGTTTTTTAACGTCGCAGGGGATTCATCATTTTTTAGGGCGTGGTTTTCCTTACGGCACACTGTTTGTTAATGTGCTCGGTTCGTTGCTGATGGGTTTTCTTTATGTAATGTTTATTGATCGTGTTGATCTTGCGCCAGAATGGCGCGCCGCAGTGCTGATCGGTTTGCTTGGTGCCTTTACAACCTTTTCTACATTTTCAATTGAAACGTTAAACCTGTTTGAACAGGGCGATTTCATTAAGGCGTTGCTGAATATTTTGTTAAGTGTCGTTTTATGCCTGGCGGCGGGTTGGTTAGGTATTTTGTTTGGGAGGCAGTTATGAAAAAAATACAGGTCACGATGGTACGGATCTATTTGACTGAAGCAGATAAAATGATCGATACCTTGCTTAAACGCCTGCATGATTGGGAAAAAGTACGTGGTGTTACCGTGTTTCGGGGTATAACGGGTTTTGGTAAATCAGGCGTCATGCATTCATCACAGCTGCTCGATATGTCGCTTAATTTGCCTGTGATCGTTGAGTTTTTCGACGAAGCAAGCAAAGTGGATGCTATTCTTGAGCATCTGTCGAGTACGATTGAACCCGGCCATATTGTCAGTTGGGCAGCAGAGCTGATGGTTGACGAATAAAGCTATTTAGTTTTTCTATTGAATCCAGATATACGATCTTAGCAAGGGTCAGCGATGTCAGCGCATCCAGGCCGCAGTGAGCTGTTTGCAATCAGGTCCGAAACGACACTTTTCACGACAGGAAAAACGCTTATCGCTCAAAAAGCAGGGTTCGTCACCTCTTGCTTCCTGTATTTTTCTTATCAATGTTTTTTTTGGAATGTATTCGTTGATGTTAGATAGACCATGTGTGTCAGCTATGGAATGCAATTCTTCGATTTTCATATTTTCCTCCTGACTCTATGTGTCGGCAAGCAGGTGAAAATTTTTACTATAAATGATGGTGTGATATTTGATGTCTAGGATGTATATATATTTATGATATTTCGTTTTTCGCCGCGATAGATAGTATGAAAAATAAAGGTGGGCGTTATGGATTGTCAGTCTGAAACAGTCAAAAATATTGTCAAATTGAGCAAAAAACAGGGCGATCTGCCACTATTTAGTGCCACAGTAAATCGTATTCGAAAGGTGAGTGCTGATCCGGACAGTAATACTGCGGCGCTTTCTAATGAAGTGACCAAAGATGCGAACTTAACTGTGACGCTGCTTCGGCTTGCTAATTCGCCCTTTTACAATCGCGGTGCAGGTAAGATCTCCAGTATTTCCAGAGGGATTGTTATTCTGGGGTTTAATACGATAATGAATTTATCGTTGACCGTGAAACTGATTGACACCTTCAGTAATGATCATCCCGAAATAAAATTAAATAATATGCTGGTTAACGCATATCAGGCTGCCAGCTTTGCCAGAGAGTTAGCTTTAAAATGTGGCATTAAGGATGTCGAAGAGACGTATATTTGCGTATTGATGCATAACGTCGGTGAGATTCTCGTGGCTTATTTTTTGCCAGATCAATATATACAGCTACAGGAAAAAAATTCAGATGAAAATGTAACAGCGCAGCAAAATGAGCAACAAGTTCTTGGTATAACGTTCCAGGAAATTGGGCAATGCCTTGCTAGCAGTTGGGAGTTTCCTTCGTCAATTATAACTTGCATGAAACCTTATAATTTGAAGAGTGATAAACCAGCGCGAGGTCATGTGCAGGTTAATCATGCCATTTCTGCGCTTTCTGAAAGTTTGATAGGAAAGTTGCACGGAAAACATCACGCCACTGAAATGCCAGTAGAAACATTGATGGGGAAGATAGCAGATGTCGTTGGTCTTGAGCACAGCGTTATTGAAACCTGCCTTATTGATTCATTTAAAATGTCTTGCGAATTGGCGAATGATTATGGGTTAAGCAAAAACATGTTAATGCCCTCGCTTGATCAAAGTGGTGATGTTTTGCGAGACCGTTTAGCTGGGAAGTTGTCTTATGTCACCAATAATTATCGGGGCGATAAAAAAGTTCAGGAAGGAGGTAGCGGTAATGAAGTTGAATCTGCTCACAATTACTCTCCTTCGCCACCGTCATCAAAAATAGACAATGACCAAGCAAGTGAAAGTGAGGTGCATGATAATGGCCTTAAATGTATAGAGAGTAGCTCGGCACCTGATGTTCATCAGCAGCTGAAATATATCCAAGAGATTACGGAATTAATTTCGAATTCGGGAAATCTTAATAATATTTTTACGCGAGTTGTAGAGGCTATATGTAATGCTGGATCATTTGATCGTGCAGCGCTATGTTTATTGAATACTGATCATAGTCGTTACACTGCTAGGATCCTCTATGGCGATGATGGACGGCTCGAAAAATACCTGGATTTTGACTTGGATGCGAAACATGACTTGTTGTCGAGAGTTGTCTTGGGCGAAAACGAACTTGTTATAGATAATTTGAAAGACAGTAAGTGGAAAAATATTATTCGAAATGATTTTTCGGAACAGACATCAGCAAGCAGTTTTATCGCTGCACCTTTACAGAGAAATAATAAACCAGTAGGACTTTTTTATGCGGATTGTGTAGAAGAAAGCACGATAATTTCTGATGAGCAACAGCGAGCTTTTATGCAATTTGTTGCTCAAGCGCGTTTAGCTTTAAAGATGAAATAAGAAAATGTATTTTTTTGTGTTTGAATTTAGCTTCTTGAACATTGTTGAGTAGTGTGGTATTCGTAGTTTCCGTAAAATGTTTCTTTTTTATTTGTGTGTAAATGTTTTATTTTTTATCAGAGTATGAATGAGTCGTAATGTCCCTGTGAAGTAGTGAAAATAATAATCAAGCAGGAGGTGAAACGATGTTTAATAAGCTATTTAAACAAAGTGAAATCGAAAAATACGTTGTGATTAAATACAACGGCCCCGAAAGACGAATAACTGACCGAAGAGTTGGGTTAGAGCGACGTTGTCATAATTTTCTGCAATATTTGTATGATAAAAAATCTAATCGTCGATGTGGAATTGATCGACGAACTCCTGTTTAGTTGATTTATGAAATCGATGTAATTACATCGGTTGGGCTACCTTTATCTAAGATCGCAGGTAACTGGATATAGCCGCCTGTTTTCCTTGGAGTGTCACCGCTGAGTTTTAAGATGGTTTTCAATATTGCGTATCGAAAACATTTTTTATCGCCTAAGCTGTGACAATTTTGTGATAATTTTCTTATATGCTAAGCAAGCTATGGCTATTGTGATTTGATATATGGAAGATAAAAAAGTATTAGTTATTGAAGACAATCGTGATATTGCGCGATTGATTTCATTACATCTCGCTGACTTGAATATTTCAGTAGAAATAGCGCACGATGGAACTGCTGGCTTGCAGAAAGCTTTGTCTGAAAACTACCACCTGATTATTCTTGATTTAATGTTGCCGGGTACAAATGGCATGGAAATTTGCCGACAAATCCGTAACAGTAACAACTATACCCCCATACTAATGCTAACTGCGAAAGCATCTGAAATGGATAGAGTATTGGGTTTGGAGTTAGGTGCTGATGATTATTTAACTAAACCGTTTAGCATTCATGAACTGGTTGCTCGCGTTAAGGCGATCTTTCGTCGGGTTGATGCCCTCATTTTTAAAACGGCTGTAGATGAATCTGATGTTATCTCTATCCAGGGTTTTATACTGGATGCACGTAAACGGCATGTGACGTTTAAAGGTCGTGTGATTGATTTGACAGCAAAAGAATTTGATTTGTTGTGGCATTTTGCAAGCCACCCTGGGCATGTTTTTTCACGTAGTCAATTGCTCGATACTGTTTGGGGCTATGGCCATGATGGCTACGAACATACTGTGAATTCCCATATCAACAGGTTGCGCAGGAAAATTGAAAGTGATCCTGCTAATGCGCAATATATAATGACTGTTTGGGGCGTAGGCTACAAATTTTCTGATTAGGTCTGATTAATATGTTTAATACACTGTATAGAAAATTAGCGCTGACTCTATTTTTGATTGTTAGTCTGGTTGGGATTCTGTTTTTTTTAATGATTCGATTTACAGCGGAAATGTATCAGCAGGAAGTGGCGCAGAAATTAAATGACCAGCTTGCCAATCACATCGTCGCTGAAGAATTATTGCTAGAAGATGGCGAGATTAACAACAGTGCCTTAGAACATATTTTTCATATGATGATGGTTATTAACCCAAGTATCGAGCTTTACCTGCTCGATAAAAATGGTAGGATACTTTCGTTTTCCGCACCATTGGGGAAAGTGAAGCGTGAACAGGTGGATGTTTTCCCGATAAAATCATTTTTGGACGGGGGTGTGCGTTACCCTCTGTTAGGCGATGACCCTAGAAATAAAAATCGTAAAAAAGTTTTTTCAGCAGCTACCATTCCCCAGGAAGGGCCAGTTGAAGGTTATATATACATTATTCTAGGTGGCGAGCTTTTTGATAATGTCGTCGACATGCTTCAGGAAAGTTATATTTTACGCCTGAGTTTATGGGGTATGGGTGCTGCGACGTTGATTGCATTGATGGCTGGTTTGATTATATTTTCAATGCTCACTTGGCGTCTAAAACGTTTATCTCTGGTTATGGATGATTTTGCATCTAATGCGAATAACAACGCTGAAAAGGTTCGCTATTCAGTCAATGTATCGGCTAACGATGAAATTGAATTGCTAGGTATACATTTTAATCAAATGGCAGACAAAATTGATATCCAGCTGGTTGAGCTTGAAAAAATGGATAACTTACGTAGAGAAATGGTTGCTAATGTTTCGCACGATCTTCGAACGCCTATCGCTACTATGCAAGGTTATTTGGAAACACTGCTATTGAAAGGTGAAAGCCTTTCCAACGATGAAAGAAAAGAATACATGACCATTGCTCTAGCGCAGAGTAAACGTTTAAGCAGTTTGGTAGAAGAGCTTTTCGAGCTTGCCAAACTGGATTCTATTGAAAGCATTGTTTATGCGGAGCCCTTTTCACTTGCTGAGCTTATTCAGGATACAGTGCAAGGCTTTCAGCTGCAAGCGAGTAAAAAAGACATAAAATTAAAAACAAAATTAGAAGGCCAAAATACTCCAATGGTCTACGGTGATATCAGTATGATGCACAGAGCATTGGAAAATTTGATTGAGAATGCACTTCGTCATACGCAAGCCCGCGGTACTGTTTCTGTCGGATTAACGCCCGGTGATGAAAAAGTGCTGGTGATGGTTTCAGATAACGGTTGTGGCATCTCTAGTGATCAATTGCCGAATGTTTTTGAGCGTTTTTATCGTGTAGATGAAAGTCGACGTAGTACAGCATCAAATGCTGGGCTTGGTTTAGCTATCACGAAACGAATTATCGATCTGCACGGCAGCACAATCAGTGTAGATAGTCGTGAAAATGAAGGCACAACCTTTTCATTTGCCATGCCTGTTTGGCAATCCTAAGCGTAAAAAGTTTCACTTTTTTGTTGCCACACTTTTCAGTGTGGTTGCTATTTTAGTCGCTATATTTGCTAGATAACTTCACATTATATGATCATTTTTTGAAATGTTATAGAAATGTGACTATATCGTGAAAAGCATGTGATGAGTTCTCTTTAGAATAAACCTACCTGAGCAGCGTTTAGTTGCAAGGTTTTATTACTCACGTTAAAACGAGGAGAAGGGAATATGATAGGTCGATTGAAATCTATAACGAGTATGTTTTTTACTGGCTTGATACTAGCTCCTAGCCTGGCCTTTGCACATGAAATGGTCGAAGTTACGATTACAAATATTACAAAAGGTGAAATATTTACGCCGATTATGGTGGCATCACACCGCAGGGATGCGAAATTATTCACTCTTGGTCAGCCTGCAAGTACAGAGCTTGAAATACTTGCGGAAAGTGGCAATACAGCCCCTCTGACGGATATGTTGTTGAATTCCGGAGCTGCCTTTGATGTGGTAACTTCAGGTGGCGTTTTACCGCCGGGCGCATCCGTCACGTTGAAAGTAAAAAGTGATGATCATAATAAGTTTATAAGTGTTGCTTCAATGCTTGTGCCAACGAATGATGCATTTTTTTCAATCAATGGCATACGCACTCCTAAAAAAGGACATAACCTCGTATTAACGTCTCCTGCGTACGATGCAGGGACTGAAGACAATGACGAGGACTGCGCTTCTATCCCAGGGCCTCCATTTATTTGTCAAGGTGAAGGTTACAACGTTTCCAGTGGCGAAGGTTATGTACATATTCACTCTGGTATACAGGGGCATGGTAACTTGGATGCAAGCAAACATGATTGGCGTAACCCTGTTGCTCAAGTAACGATTCGTAGAGTTAAAAAATAATAGGGTTATATTTATGAGGCAGGTGGGAGCCATAGTTTATGGCCTCCCATTTGGCTTGTCCTTATGTAACGTAAATTTTCTCAGGTGCTAGATTACACAAGGGATATTGATTTGCGTAAAAAATTTGCTTAATGTGAGTCAGGTCAAAGACAATTTAAAGTGGGTTGCCAATACCCATATCTGCGGCATAACCTACCAGGTCTTCGTAGTCGTGCTGGTTAATGCCAAGGTGGTTCATAACATTGTCACCGGTGTGCTCCCACTCATAATCAATAGGTTGATTGCCAAGAATTTGAGATGTTTTAGCAAGATGTTCTGCCAATTTTAAAATCGACAATAATAGCGCCGTATCGCAGGGTATACTGTCGTCTGTAAATATTTCTTCGCAGCTGTGGTGCTTGGCTATTGCTGCACAAATGCATTTAGGTAACTTCCATGATTGGGCAATATACCAACTCAATACAGCATGATTAGTGTTTAAATACTTGTTTTCAGTGTCGACAATACGTCCATTTTGACACAGGTAAGATTCTTCCATGATCGCAGGATAGTCAGGATATTTTAGCATAAGCAGAGGTATGCCCGCGTTGTGAAACAGGCCTAACATGTAGGCCATATCGGTTTGGTCACAACGTATATGTTTAGCTATTATGACGCAACTTTGAGCGACATCGTTTGTCATATCCCAAAATCTTGTCATGTGTTTAACTAGGCCATCGGAGATGTCATTTCGATGAGCCATGCTGTCTTTTAAATACAGTGCATTGACAATATTCATGACAGTATTCATGCCGAGCATCATCACCGCTTTTGAAATGGAGCTGATGTCATGTTGGCCATAAAAGGGAGAGTTAACGGTTTTAATGATGCCTCCAGCGAGACCGACATCTTTGTTTATCATTTGTGCAATTTCATTTAAATCAGGATCAGGCAAAGCCATTTCCATTTGTAGATCAGCAATAAGTTGTGGTGGGGTGGGGATCGTGATGCCGCTGATAATCGTTTCGACATCTTGTTGTGAAATAGCAGGTTGTGCAGTCATGGTTGTTCTCGCTGTCCTTGCGTAAGTATAAAAATGAACGGTTCAATTAATGAGATAATAAACGTTCCTCCATATTGTGAAGAATATCGGCTAGTTTTCGAAATATTTAATATATTGAGACCTTTGCACGAAGCGTACAAAATGGTCTTGAGATGAGATAATAGCCTTTTAAAAAGTGGATAAGCGCATGGCGTGGAAAAATCTAACTCAAAATAGTTTGGCCGATGCTTTTTTGTCAGTAC
>Ga0316208_1001165_pt1 | contig 26080 bp, 18 predicted proteins | sample 3monopyrite_MG_FD_204944 | JGI IMG/M metagenome (GOLD analysis project Ga0316208, IMG submission 204944) | Microbial mat bacterial communities from mineral coupon in-situ incubated in ocean water Damariscotta River, Maine, United States -... | ecosystem: Environmental > Aquatic > Marine >... | reverse complement strand
GAATCGATTCGCGTGTATCGCGATGCTGAGAAGAAGTCGCGACGCTTGACGACTCAGCAGCGGCGCGTGCGTCGGCGGGAAGCCAGGGTGGCGTGATGGCCGATCTGAAACACCGGGTCGAGCTGACGATGGAGCATCGCGATTTGATCCTGCAGTATGGTTACGTCTCGGGGCGTCTGGAGGCAGCACTTCGCCGTTGGCCGCAGGGTCAGGCAATCCGCAGGTTCAGGCAATCCGCCGGGTCGGGATGACCGGCGCGGAACTGCATCTGCTGATCGGCGATCTGAGTTACTCGTACAACCACGACAAAGCGGGCCGGGATTCCGATGCCGTCTGGGAGTTGTGCGAGCACCTGGAGTACGCTCAGCGAACCGGCGACGGAGATCTGGATATCTTGTGGTAATCAGCGCCGTCCGCCCCCTGCAACCTTGACCCGGTTGCACGGCTGATCATCGGATGGGCAGATAGAACGCTTACCACGAGTAGATCGAGCCAATACCGCCATTCGGATCAGCCCCGAGTGGGCGGTAGTGTCTTCAGGTTGTCTGAAGCTCGCCCACGTGCATCGTCTTTCAATGAAGGGCACGTGATGATTGCTGAGCGAAACGAAAATGAAAACGAAGAAGTCCGAGTGCCACTCGGGCAGGTTGTAGCCACGGCAAACGCGTCACGGACGCTGCCACAGGATGAGATCATCGCTGCCCTGCAACGTCATGCAGCCGGAGATTGGGGCGACGTCGACCAAGAAGATCGTGAGTCAAATGACAAAGCAATCCAGCACGGTGACCGACTCCTTTCCGTCTATCACGCAACCGATGGAACGAAGTTCTGGATCATCACCGAATGGGACCGCTCCGTCACGACAGTCCTCCTCCCGGAAGACTACTGACAAACCTTGTTGCGCGGTGCCGCCTCTGAACGCAGGCCAATATTTCCCAAACAGGTTGAGTCTGACATCACCGCCACGCTCAATCTTTGACCGGCCCCATGCTTTCAGCGAACGCCATCCACTTTACCTGCAAATGCGATGACTGAAGTTCTAATTCGTTGCCTGCAGTCGTTGCCACTCAAACTCATCGAGTCCTACGCGCGACAGCTGAGTTGTTACATGGTGAACAAGGCGTGACGCAATCGCAGACCGGAGATCACCGATCCATTCATATTTCTCATCGCCTGACCGAAAATAGTTCAATCCGTTTTCTGCTTCAGCCACGACGACGTTCCCATGATGTTTTGATCCAGAAAATATGATTTGCTGCAGCCTCCCGGGTGATGATTCAAGCGCAAGCTTGATGTCTTGATCTTTCGCATTGCGTGCCACCAAGTCAAACGAATCTCCAGTACTAATCCTCAACTCCGCGAATAGGAATGGGGACTTCTCATGTATTCTTACACAGTCACATATTGGTTGTAAGCAGACCCAGTAGCGATCACTGTCGTCGGCATTACGTCGAACAACGGTCCCTCTCGATAGTTGCGGAAGCCAGTCTTTTGGTGTTAACGAACTCCCCCAACTTTCGCGCTTAAATGATGATATCCGAGCGAATTCCAAGTTGGCCTGTTCGCCTGCGTCGTCGCTCAGATGCAACAGTTCCTTCATTAGTTTCTGCGGGGCTCTCTCGAACTTAACAAAAGCTTTGCCGCTGACTTGATCGAAGTCCTTGACCGCTACCTTCCCCCTTGATGCGATTTCCTTAACTTGATCCAGATCTATTTCTCCGTCGGGAATATCGCCAACGTTTAGTTTGAACAAGTGTCCCGCATCACGCATATCTGACAGCTTTGCGTGTATCGCGCTCTCTCCGACATAATCTGACAAATTAAGATGGGCTTCAACAATCGCATGAATTTCCGAACCGACAAGCTCTGCGGCGAAACTTTGCGCCTCGTCAGGTTGCGAAAGAATGCATCGGTGGAGCAGATAGGACGCGTCGAGACCTGCGTGAAACCGTGAAAGTAAACGATAAGTCTCATTACGGATAGCAGAAATACAGGCCAGACCCACTGTGGGTAGGATTCCATGCGTTAGAAGCGAAAATTCCTCGACGAGTCGCTCTGCTAGATTAGCTTCACCAACTCTTTCTCCAGTTGGTCCGTCGTCTGAAGCTCCTTTGCGAATAACAACGATTCTCATATTGCCGTTCTTGGCAACAAAACGAACGCCGCTATCAGTCTCTTCGTCGTCAGCAACAAGGTCACCAACGAGTTCCTGCAGGTCGCTCGCAACCAGGTCGCGTATCTCACTTGTGTTCGGTTCAGCCGTGTAGATGGAGATGAGTCGAAGGCGTTCCCGTCGAAGTGCATCCATCTCCACGATCGATTTTATTATTCCCTTTGCCTTTGCACCGTGGTCGCCTGCTACCAGGTCCCAGTCAACGACAAATATATCTGCGTTGTTTGCAGCATTCTTCAGTTGGTCAGTCAGGTCATCATCAGCGGCAGGTTTGAGGATCGAACATACCAATCCTGCACTTGCGAAAGATTCCGTCAGCATTTTGGCGTCCAACAAATTGGTCGGCTCATTCGCATTGCCCTCCTCCTCTACTTCACCGCCACCGCGAGGATCGGGCTCCACGAGTACCTCTTCCGGTTGAGCGTACGTGTCGTATGTTGCCTCATTGTCGACAACAACTACGTTCTGCAGAAACGTTCGTACTGCGTTCTGAGTGATCTCGTGGTATGCTGACATTTTCTCCGTTAATCCTCTTTTGGCGCAATTCGAAACGTCGCCCCACCGATTGCGCCGTCAAACGCCAATGTTAAGTCGTAGCCAACAGCCCGGAGGGTCTTTCTGGAAATGTATAATCCCATTCCGCGTCCGCCCGATCGTCGGGAGAATCCGACTTCGAAGATCGATTCGCGGTCGTTAACTCGCACTCCTAGCCCGTTGTCCGAAACATAAAATGCATTACTTCGGGCGTGGAGCTTTATTTTGCGTTCGTCCTGACGTGACCTTGACAGCGAGTGAATGGAGTTGTCAACAAGGTTGGCAAAACAGGGCAGAAACGATGAGGGGTAGTTCTTTATCGACATCTTCGAGAATGAGGGAGCCACTTCGAGTGTTACACCATGGCGTTCAAGCCTGAGTCCAAAGAGATCAGTAAGGAACTCTGCGATCGTCTGGCCCGTAATCGTCACCTTCTTGCGATACAGCCTTCGATTCAGTGGCGTGAAAAGGGTCAAGTAGCCATCCAGGTGATCGAACCCTGCTCTAATTTGAGTATAGAGCTCATTGAATTTCTCGTTTTTGTCGGCCCAGCGCTTTAAACTCCGAAGTCCATTCCGCACTGTAATATTTGCAGCTGCGAATTCGTGATGAACGATCCCTATTGCCATCCCGATTTGAGCCAACTCAATGTGGTCGCTTTCCCGCTCTCGTAGTTCTTCGAGTTCAGACTCCAGTGCCCCCGTTATTTCAGTTGCCTCCAACCCCTCTTCCGTAGCAATTGTCTGAAGTTGGTGCCGAAGCTTTGCTAGTTCCGATGTCTCTCGCTCTGTGACTTCAGTAATCGCCTCTACCCAGCCATTTTGTTTGGCAAGTATCTGCCGCTCCGACATCCCATCCAAATCCGTACCGCTGAACTGTACAAGAGCTTCCTGAATTGAATCTTCGATTTCTTGCTTTGCGTGTGACACAACCGTTAGCGCTCGCTCCTTTGCGTCTGAGAGGTTCTCGTTCACTTCCCTTACGGACCGATACACTTTGCTCTTTGCCGATGACGTAGATGTCTCGATCGTGGTCTTGACAATTTGCCGATGAGAGACCCCTTGACTGAGTCTTTTGGGAATTGTCAGGAAAAGCTGCTCAAGCCGACTCTCGGTCTCAGAAAATACATCTCGCTCTAGCCGTTCATTTTCTGAGAGGTAGGCGGACCAATCTCTTTCAAGCTGCCGAGTCAGTCCGACACCCCGAGGCCGATTTATCTTGAATGAAGAACGCAAGGTCGCGATTGCATTCAATGACTCAACTTGCAGGTCATGGCACATTGGCGGTACATCGGGATGATTGCCGCGTTTCACCAATGTCGAAGTTCGGAGTTCCGCGTCAGTAAGCAGCTCATCAGCTTTGGTCTTCGCTTCCGAAACTGCTCGTTCAAAAAACTCCTCGAGATCTTTTTGAAGAACATCGCGTTTTTCTCGAACTTGTTTTTTGCGCTTGCGACGGAGCAGTTCATCGCGTTCCAATTCCTGTTTTCGTTCCAAGAATACTGAGGCGTGAAGTCCTTTTTCGCGGAAGAAGTCTGCTGCAAGTTGCACAAAGAAGTTTTCCAAGATGGACTTCAATTGCTTGTATGCTTTGTTCTCTGTGAAACCCTCTCGTCCAGCTTTCTCGATCAGCCGTTTGTTTTTCCTGCTAATGTCTACTACGCCGAACATTCGCCGAAATGAGAAGAAATAGAATGAAGCGCTTTTTGTGCGTCGTCGTTCGATGTTCAAGAAGTCATAGTCGGAGTTGCCGTATGGAAGTACTCTAATCCCGTCGCGAAAAATGTACAGTCCTCCGATCAGGTCGAGCTTCGCAGCCATTCTGCCATGCTCTTCAGTAGTCAGAGTGCTCTCTCTGGGAACGCCTTGTACGTAAGCGAAGTTGACTGAGAATGGACCGCACTGTGTCGTTTTCCCGTGTCCACCGTCCCAAGACACGACATGGCCAATCGAGTCTTGATCGAACACTTTGACCGTTCCTTGGAATTGGCCGTATTCGTCGAATGTTCCGCTGAAGTGGTGATCAGCGTTTTCGTATTCGTCTGGAGTAAAGAACTGGTCGTTCCCAATCAGTTCATCCATCACACCGTCAACTTGGTGATCTCGGAACTGGGCAGTAATCCGCGGTGGCGGATGTCCTGGCGTCATCGTGTTGGAAAATCCAACAAGAACTTTTTTAAGTGGCGGAGCGACTCCAGATGAATGCTGAGTATCTATGTCGTCTTCCAAAGTTGATTCGGTTGGCTGAATGTAGAAGTGGGTCCCGCGTCCATTGCTTAGACGAGGGCCACCATCCGGCAAGAAGTCTTCAACCTGCGCAGGGTCTACCTTGAAAGCATCTAGGTCACGTCTAATCTGCTTCATGTCGGCGGTGGAGATCGCAGATTCCATGCTCTCTAGGTTGCTTTTCACATCACCAACCATCCCTCGAATCATCAATTCGTCTGGCACTTTTCCAACGGCAAACTCTCGCACAGGGATTTCGACCGCAGATAAGTCAATTCCGGGCAGCGCAAATATCCCCCAGTGGATAAATGCCGCCACGCCCTTTTGCGGCCTGTCACGGTCGGCACGCGACAGTATCAGAACTTGCGAACCAATCGCGGCAACAGCCAAACGCCCAATTCCTTTCTCACCGAGAATTGGGCGTTGTTTTTTCCTACTGTCTCGTACCGGACTGGCGATTCCGCCAGCAGCATCCAACTTACTTTCCGTGCCGATGATCAACCATCTGTCCAAAAAGTCTTTCTTGGTCATTCCCAAACCGTCATCACGCAGAACGAACAGTTTGTCGAATCGATAGTAGTCGACGACGACGTTGTCGGCATAAGCGTCGTGAGCATTCTTGAACAGCTCACTAATAGCCGTGGGAGCACCGGCGATCTGTTGGCGACCAAGCATCTCGACGGCCCGAGCCCGTACACGCATCTGGGCCATTGTCAGCTGCCTCTTCTGAATTCGGCAAAGTGATCGATGATCGCTTCACCCAGTACTTCCGCAAGTTTGACTGGAACGGCGTTTCCTATTTGCTGACCGATTTCGGTTAGGCTTCCATCAAACATAAAATCCCGATCGAACGTCTGTAGGCAAGCGGCTTCCCGACCGCTGATGGCGCGATTTTGAGTCGGGTGACCAAATCTGCCGTTCGATAAACTAAGGCACTTTGTCGTAAGGGCACTGGCAGGACGTCTTTTGTGCATCCGACCATAAACGTCAGAGTGGCCCGAATGATCTTGATGGCACGCCAATTGCAAATGCTTTGGCCAATCATTTCGACCTCCTCCTTCTGGCGTACAACGTAGTCGGTCAAGATTCAGGTCTGAAAGATTCATTGCACGATGGTTCGCAATCGTCGGATGAATCCCTCCCGCTTTGATCCGGGGCAGCCCGCCAATCCAGTCCCATACTGTCGAATATGGATGTGGTCTTCCCGGCCCGTGGGTCGGCGTCGGCAGTTTTATCCTACCAAGTCTACTCGCGATGAGAACCAACCTCCTTCGATATTGTGGTACGCCAAAATCTTGAGCTCGAAGTATGTCTAGGTCATGCCAATAGGACAATTCGCCCAAGAGCATGCACAATCGGCGAAATGGACCTGTCCGGGGCGAGGTCTTCTGAAGGCCGGGTACATTCTCAATCAAGAGATACTCTGGATTGAAGTAGCGAATAAAGCGGTGCACTTCGTCTAGCAAAGAGGACTTCGTACCTTTATCAATCCTCTTGACACGAGCTCTATTGTGAGCAGAAAACGGCTGGCAGGGCGCACAGGAAGAAAACAACACGGGGTAGCGCCGACGTGTCGCGACCAAATCCGATAAACCTTCGGGAGTAACGTTGCAAATATCGTCCTCGATAAAAGAAGCTTCGGGAAAGTTCTTTCGAAACGTACTTGCGGCGTTCGCATTAGAATCTAATCCAACCAGTGGCGTCATTCCTGCGGACCGTAGCCCCGCACTTGTACCGCCACAACCACTGAAGAAATCGACAACGCGAATCTTCGGACGCCGACCAACTCGTTGTAGATTGAAAATCATAAGGGGACCGTAGGCAGGATGAGTTTCCGAGTTTCGCCAGTATCGTCTAACCACGCAACGGCCGGTTAATTTTGCCGGCGGATACCGTGTGACCGCTACAGTTGACGTATTTCCTACTGTCGTGATTTGTTGAAAGGCTCTCTACTTGGAAAGCAAAGGTCGCTGCAGCAGGGACAGTCCTCGTACGAAACACGTGTCCGCAAAGCGACTTTGGTCCGACACACGGACGCTGTTCCGAGAGCACTTCGTTCGGGACCAGACGGCAGCTCAAGCATCGACGTTCTTCGATGTCCAGTTTGGGTGAGTTCGCTGAAGTGTCGCCACTGCCAGGGGTCACTGGGATAGATTTGCAATGGTCAGATCGAGATGCGTTCGATCTCATCCAGTGACACGCCGTCACCACTCCGGTCGTAGAGTTGTGTGGTCCGAGGATCGGAATGGCATGCCATCTTTTGGGCTTCTTTCAGCGTCCCGCCGTTCTTCATGTAGTTCGTGATGCCTGTCGCTCGGAATGTGTGGTTACCGATCTCGCATCGAAGCCCAGCATCCGTTGCTCGGCGACGAATCATCGCCCACGCGTCAGTGCGACTAAGCCGGTTCTGTGTCAGCAACCGCGTCCGGCCGCGAGTCGTTCTAAACAATGGACCGTGATTCTCATCGCCGATACCGGCTACCTCGATGTAAGCATCCAGAAATTCTTCCAGCTTGTGATGAGCAGGTGCTTCGAGACGCTTACCACCTTTCTCGTGAAGTCGAATTGACCAGCGCTTCCCGACAGGAAAGTAGTCACGCACATTCATTGACATCGCTGCGCCGATGCGAGCAAACGAGTAGATCATCAGCCCGATCAACGCTCGATCTCGCAAACCAACAACGTGCGACGTGTCGATCGATGCGAGCAGACAACGAGCTTCCGACTCATCAAGCACCGGCGTGCTGCCCCGAGCCACGACCAGCTTTGGCCCACGCACTGCATGAGCAGGATTCCGAGGCACGATTTGCCCAATCACCAGCCAGTCAAACAACATTCTGATCGCAGCGAGCGACTGTTTTACCGTCGACTTCGACCGGCATGCCATCAGGCATTCGACGTATGCGGAAACGTGAAAGCTCTCGATGTTGCTCAACCCGAGGCCTCGATCATGGCACCAGTCGAGAAACAGACAGGCAGCCCGATGATAGGCCACGCGAGTATTCGGATTCCGAATGTTGTCCGTGAAGAACGTCGCAAACCGAACTGCCCCCGCCGCACCCACATCTTCAACAACTCGCGGCACAGGAACGCCGGCAAACAGCGAGCGGACAGCCAGCTCAGTCTGACTCCTAGTGCCGCTCATCGTGCCACACACGAAGGCGTGTTCTCCATCGTCGTCTGTTGAGTCAACGATTCACGTCCAAAGCCACGGCTCTGAAGAGCCGAGCACAAGTCATTGGCAATCCGAGCACTTGCTGCATAGCAACAGCGTACGCACCACGAGCTAATCAAGTCGCTGCGGTACCGTGCATCGTCTTCACTCACTGAGCAGTTCAATACCTCACAAGCCAGCTCAGGAATCATTTTTCAATCGATGAGTTTTGCCGAACATAACTTCCTTTACGTCTCACATAACTCCCTGCGACGCAAACTGATCGAGCCGAGTCGCCGACGCATCAAGATGCCCTTCTTATTAACGCCGACGCTGTGGCATGACTACTAGCACCGACACGCTATTCCCGGATTCAATTCCGATCCCCACAGCCGAAAAGCCCCGTCCTCGACACATCGATCGTTGACCCTCGCAATCCGACTACCGTTTCCTAACGATCCTGATACACTTATCGACTGATACATTTGATATTGACACACAGGAATCAAATCACGTCAGGGTCCTTTTGTGCATATACTGGGGTATAGTGGACTTGCGGGTAGTGTTCCGTTTAAGCGTCGGCGTTTTCCGACACTTGACGACCGCTACTACCGCATTGCCGAGGGGCTGAACTCAGCTGCTGCACTTGTCGATGACGGTCGAATTGTTGCGGCCGCCGCGGAAGAGCGATTCGTCCGCCGCAAAGGAACCGGAGAGTTTCCGAAGAACGCGATGGAATACTGTGTCTCTGCCGGCGGCATCACGATCGACGAAGTCGACCTTGTCGCACATGCGTTCAACTATCGGCCTTATCGTGATCGATTCGAATCGAGCTCCTTTCATATGGATAAGTACGCCGACGTGTTCGCTCCGCAATTGCAGGTCGACTACATGACGCAGCACTTCGCACACATTCCGTGGAGCGACAAGGTCGAATTCATTCCACATCATATTGCGCACGCGGCCAGTGCCTATTATTTGAGCGGATTTTCGGAATCTCTGATTGTAGTGCTCGACGGCTCTGCAGAAGTACACGCAACTACGATTGCAGTGGGAAATGGCAGCGACATTCAAGTATTGCGCACGATACCAACGCACGCGTCACTAGGACTTCTCTATGGCATCTTCACGATGTATCTCGGCTTCACGATGGATATGCACGAGTATAAAGTAATGGCGATGGCCGGTTACGGAGATCCAACTCGATACTTTGCCGCGATCATGAGTGACATTCAGCTTCATGGAGATGGCACCTTCGATATCCCGCTATTGCGGAGAGACTCCACTGTCTCAGAGATGGAGACGCATGCCGGAGTGATTCGATATTTAGGTGACCGCTTTGGGCCACCTCGCCTCGTGGGAGAGCAATTCATTCAACGTCATTTCGACCTAGCAGCTGGGATTCAGGCCGTGCTTGAAAAGTGCATAACGCACTGTATTCGCCACTTTGGACACGAAACTGGAATGAACAATCTATGTCTAGCTGGCGGAGTCGCGCTGAACTGCAAGACTAATAGTCTGTTACACCGCAGCCGCATGTTCCGGTCGATCTTTATACAGCCGGCCGCTGGCGATGATGGAGCCGCTTTAGGGGCCGCACTTTACTCCCATGCAATTCACGAACCTGACCATCATTTTTCGCCAATGGAACTCCCTCTTTGGGGTCCCGAAGAAAGCGATGCGGAAATATACGCTGCACTGAGCGCAACTCACGATATAGTAATTCATGAGCACGTCGACATAATGTCGGCCACCGAAGCGACGGCGAGGCTCCTCGCTGATGGGGAAGTTGTTGCGTGGCATCAAGGCCGAATGGAGTTCGGGCCCCGGGCTCTTGGTAATCGCAGTATCCTTGCAGACCCTCGCCACACATCCACTAGCGATCAGATCAATCAAGTCATTAAGGACCGTGATCACTTCCAACCGTTTGCCCCGAGCGTTTTGGCTGAGAACGCTCACTACTACTTTGGCATCTCGGATGGCGACTTGAGATTCTATCACTTCATGACGTCGACCGCACAGGTGCGTCAACAATTTCGAAATCACTTGGCTGCCGTCACTCATGTAGACGGGTCAGCTAGGGTTCAAGTAGTGCATCGGCACTTGGCACCAACGTTCTGGCAATTGCTGTCGACGTTTTCTGAGCTGTCTGGAATACACCTGTTACTGAATACGTCGCTCAACCTTTCTGGGATGCCGATTTCATGCACTGTAGACGATTCCCTGAAGATATTGCTCACCTCACCACTTAACAACTTATGTATCGGGCGATATATCGTCAGCAAGGCATAGTGCGATGCAGCCCATTCGCGCCGAAGGCGCTATACATACTGATTCCGGAGACTCACTCCTTGAGAAACCAGCCTATTTCGGACTGGATTTTGCTCCGTTGCTCATTCTGAGTCACGTCAAAGGTCACGTTATAACACCACTGGTCGACATCTGGTGCAAGCAAGTGGAAACCGAGAAGCTTGCGAGAATGAATCTCGCAGCAGCTATGTTATCCACTCACCAATCATCACATCTAGATCTCAACCAAGAAGAACTCGACATTTTGCGTAGCGTCTATCGCGATGCGTCATACTCACCTCACTTTGCCGATTTGCTTCGTTCGCATTCGCATCATCTGTTTAACGCATATTTCTATCTCATCTCCGAGGTATTCGGCGAAAGAGTGCTGATCCCAGTACTTCCAGGCGTTCCACGCACTGTAGCTGACAATGAATTCGATCTAGGAATTGACAAGCTGGTCGACAAATTGGAACTTCCGTATCGAGTAAACGAAGAGTATATTAACACTTATGAGGCGCAGCTGTTACCACTCCACGCTGGACTCACTCCTTACTCGTGCCTGCTATTTGAGCAAGGCCATCGAATTTCCGATAGCGGCCAGCGCGACGCGTACTATGTGTCTAACGTTTCCATGTTTCTGGGCGACTTAGCACTGTTGCATAAGCGTGAGGATTACGCTCATAAACACTTGTCGGCCCTCGTGTCCGTATTATCTCCAGAGAAACAAGAAGTGTCCGGAGCTCTTGTCCTATCATGCGTGATGCCATCTGCCTTTCCATCATGTTGTCCCAGTAATTTCCAGAACGCGATCGACGGGATTTGGTCACAGCGTCTCGCCGATAGACTATCAGTTGACCTGAGACATGCGGACCGGGCCAGCCATACGTGCGTTCAACTGTTTCGATCGCATAGCGGCGTGGCTCCATACCATGCGGCCCGCTCGGAACTGAGTGACTGCCTGATCGACTTGGTCAAGGGAGACAAGTCGAAGAAGATGCTCGCGATATGCACGTCTACGGTAGACCGTGAAAACACCTCGCTCGTTGCATCAGCGGTAAATATTGAGGCAATCACTAACGCGATTCATGCCCTGCTTCCCACTGGGCCATGGCTAAGCTCATCTCTTGTCGCAGAGTGTGACTCGAACGATGGAATTCCGGTAGTTGATCCTGAAAAAGTGCGTCGTGTTGCCAAAGGACTGCATTTTACGTCAGTTGAATCGGAGCCGCAGAATACATCCAAGGGAAGCTACATAGAGGATGCAGTTAAGATTTATTGCGACATGCGCGACGATCTATCCATCTCAGCCACACATGCAGCGAGCATGTCGAGGCATTGCAGCGTAGATACGCTCCGCATTGGACCTCACAAGGGCCATATCGTTCATGTTTATCGAGGCCGAAGTGACCATCGAACCCGCGACAGCACTGTCGAGTTACAAAGAGCCCTGACACAGACCATCGAGCTTTGCGTATGCCGAAGTGGCCTTCCCGGATCGAGCAATCGAGTGCTCGCGGGGTTGCAGCAGCATTGGAACCGACACAGGCTTTCTCCGAATAGCCACGAACAGCGTCACGATGCCCAGCCACCAGGCAGAGAGGTTGACAGTGTGACCCGAGAGCTCGACGCGGCAATAACAACGCTCAGGAAGACCTCGGGCCCATTTCCATCTCCACTAGTTGCCACTACTAGCGCGATCCTGTTCCAAGGAATTGACCTGCTCTTTCAAGCTAACTCAGACTTATCCACATTGTTGGTCGGCAGAAATAAGACAGTATTTGCTCCAAGGTTTGACGAGCGTAACGCAACAGGAAGTGACGCTATTCGAAAACTGTTTCGAGAAGCCTACTGCGCGTATCCCAGTTTCTGGCTATTCGAAAATGTCAATCATTACCTTTTGAGAAATCATGTTTCACTCGAAGACTTCGACGAATTGCCAGAGGCGTGGCGATATTGGACGAGGAAAGCGGAAGTACTCAGGGACCGAGAGTCGCCGGCCGTTCAAGTTGTATTGAGTGACGATGACATTCGTAACAGTCGTTGGATCAAGGCGTTGACTTATTTCGGAGTTCCTGTCCATACATGGAAAGGGCATGGGATTCAGTCTCCGCAATCAAAAGACAATTGCGACGAGGCCGACTGCGATCTTGTGTTTTGCACGTCGAGCGATGACATTGCAGGCGCATACAATAAGTACTTACGCACACTTCTTGCAGTTGGAATGCGTGTTCCGGCCGTGGAAAGACTCTTTATCGAGTACGACAAGAGTTTCAAGATCATGGCAATTAACGTCACACAGGAGTCCAACAGCGTTATCCACGAGGTAGCTCTGATGACTCCAGCTGGAACGACCTTGCATGAGACAATCGAGTGGGAGCCACTTTCGACTATGGAGATTGCGTTTAGTGCTATTGACGGACCGAGACTTGCAATGGATATCGGCAAGGATTTTGCAGACAAGATCGTGACTGGGCACGACACGGACTCATCTTCCTTCGGTCTAAGTCGAGAGGCGGGCTGGAGCGAACTCGACGAGAGAGAATCGGTGAAGGTAACACAGGAAATGGCAATGCTCGTTAATGAGCAACGTGACAACGAAGAAAAAGCTCGCCAAGACGTACTCAACGCTGTGACTCATGAAATTCTCAATTCACTTCCGCGAATTCGGGACATGTTAAACCTGCAAAAACATGGGGAGTCAAAGTTTCTGACTTCCGAGCAAGCAATAAGTGGGGCAGAAGACGCTCTTGAATTCATTAATTTCAATCTCGCCGCATTTGGCGACCCACAAAGGAGTGAGTCTGCTGATTTGCTTCCGGATCCGAATTGCAGTGCCGTTGACGGCTGGGAGAAACTCGCAACCTTGGGGATCAAGCAAGGAGCTCGACTCGCAGGACACCGCCTTCGCCTCGACGACCAACGCATTGATGAAGAAGAATGGATAACGTTTTTACACAAAGTTATAAAGCGCTTCAGCAGTATTCGAGTCCGTGGCAAGCGGTTTTGCCAGCCAATAAGAGGACGATCACTGGGCCGTAGAATTGGGTCGCAACTCACACTGCTTGGCGCGGTTGCTAACACTGTTCAACATGTCATTCGCCACTTTTCCGACGGTCAAGCAGGCGGTGTGCTATCGCCACCATCGACCGTCACCGAAGTCATTCAGATTCATCTACTGGAATCTTCACTTCGAATCATTAATCAAGGGGTGGCCAGCACGCCGGTTGAAGGATCTGCATATTTTGGCCGCGCCGGTTCAATGGCAACTCTAAGAGACAGTGTGACTCGACCCGACTTTGGATGGAGCACACCGGGGACAGTAGACTTGACGGAAGTGGAATTGACAAAACAGACAAGCGTATATGAACTTAACATCGTATTTCCACATCCATTTTGGCAGGAGGCGATGTAAGATGCTTCGCGTTGTAATTTGGGAAGATGACCCTAATCACATTGATCTCCTTGTGGCCGCAGTCGAAGAAGCAGCTGCGCGAGTAGGACTCAGCGTCCAGGTCGTCGGACATCAGGCCGAGTGGCCGAAGCACCTCAAGGATGAGATCGTGCACCCAGGGCCGAAGTTGTGGTTAATCGACGTTAAGACCAATTTGAAACAGAAGGGTAAGAAGGACGTGGAGACGGACATGCGCAGGGCACTGTCTGTAGATTCGCGACTGAACGGTCTTTACCAAAAGACTTCCAATCAAGTGAAGGCATTCAGCCACAATGGCCTCTACGTTGCTATGATGGCTAATGGAGCTCAGATCGATTTTCGAGCATGCAGCCACGCCGCAGAGACTGCTGGTGAAATCCTAGCTTATCTAGCGACTGGAAGCACAGATGCTCCGAAGTCCGATTGGATGATTGACAAGGGCAAACTAACGCAAAGAACACTCGATCTTGGCGATGTCAGCCTTGAAGTTGATCGACTTGGGCAGATATTACGATCAACACTTAACAAGTGTTCTCTAACGGCAGCCCCTGCGTCACAGAAGAGTGGTGAAGGCGCGTCCGATTCCAAAGAGAAATCAACGGCAAATAATGACGAGACTGGCAATGTGCTACAGAGATCAGGCCGTTGGCGACTGAGCATTCGCATTTGTAGCGGGTTAGGCGCTGTATTAGCACTCATAATTGCGTCAGCCAACCTGCCGCAGGTCCAACGATTCCTTGAGCGAAGAAGTATTGAAATCGTAACGGTGACTGACCTTGTTGCTCGTGAAGAGATTACAAAACTGGAGTTGAACGAGAGAACTACGGAGCATGCGATTGGGCTCACGTTGCACGTAGTCAACCATGGATACGGGGCCAACCTTTCCGCATACTTACTGACGGACAATGGAGACATTGAGTTACTAGACACTTGGGAAAAGACAATAAAGGCAGACTTTCCATCACAGGTTGGTGAGAAATGGCATGCTCACCCGGGCTTCAACATCTTGCTGATACTTGCAGAACATGACGATACAGAATCGATGACACAAATTGAGCCACTTTGGGCGTTGGCCGCAGAAGATACGTGCAAAGACATCGTGGATTTCACAATCGACTATGAGCCAGAGGAGAGAAACGATTCGACCACAATTACGGGATACTATGCGGACAAACAATCGATTCCGTTCGGGATCCAGTCAATTCTCGACATCCTTGAGAAGTCATATGAAGAAGGACGCCTTGACGACTTTCGTATTATCGGTTTTTTAATGCCAGCATCTTCGGACTAGCAGCCCGTTGAAAAAGTCGGGAGGTTGACCTGAACAGAAGACACGTTCGCGCTATTCTGCTCGCGGTCTTGATATTGGTGGGTGGAGGATAACCGATGGCTCTTGGTCAGCGTCGTACGGAGCGACAGCGGGAACTGTGGGTGGCGACAGCGAAGTTGCCGGCCTCAATCAGGCACGTGTTTTACGACGCCCTGAAGCGTGTGCTCCGTGACGGGAAGTTTGACAACTTTGCCGAGTCGTTGTGCGAGCCGTTTTACAAAGAAGGCGGTCGTCCGGGCATTCCGCCAGGCATCTACTTCCGCATGATCTTTGTGGGGTGCTTCGAGGGAATCGATTCTCAGCGAGGCATCGCATGGCGTTGTCGAGATAGTCTGTCGCTGCGGAACTTTCTCGATTACGAACTGCATGAGAATACTCCGGAACATTCGAGCCTGACGCGCATCCGTCAGCGACTTCCTCTGGATATGTTCGAGCCGGTTTTTGCGTTTGTACTTTCATTGGTGGAAGAGCACAGGCTGCTGAAAGGTCAGGCCGTCGGTGTGGACTCGACTCTGCTGGAAGCCAACCCGACAAGACGTTAATTTATGTCACGCACACCCACAATTGCTCCTCCGGAAAAACCCGAAGGATACGACACGAGTCAACATGCACTTCGCCGTGCGGATACCCCAGGTCTGCTGATTTCGATGTTTTCGCCACTTCAAGCAGCCCTGAAACGTTCCCAGCGACTCCTCAGCCGAGTAAACCCATTTCACCGAGTCCACGACCAGCAACAACGCCCGGAATTTCTCACACCAACCTGCGTCTTATGACAAACAACAACCAGCGTTCTTCAACAGACTGCTAGGGCGGCTCGCGTTATGGGAAACGCCGCTAAGGCGAGCCAGGCAGCAGTAAGGATGTGCTCGTGATTTACTCGAAGGAATTTTGGCGAGAGGTGTTGTCGACTTGTGATGGCAGCGGGACTCGCGAAGTCTGGCTTTCCACGGCAGTTGTTTTTCGGTCTCTTACGTAATCATGTCAGAGGCCGTAGCCTGAGCACCATTACGCGATCAGCGGCGGACACAACCACCAAGCCTTCCCTGCATCGTTCGCCTGTGCCATCACTCCAAGACTGAAGCGGTATGGGCGCGAAGTTTTCGACGAATCACAGCCGCCATGAGTTCGATTGTGCAGCTGCGGTGCAGCTCGCTTGCCTCTATCTCAACGCCCATCACTTTTTCAACACGAAGAGCAACGTCCATTGCTGCCAGAGAGTGCCCACCAACACTAAAGAAGTCTTCGGTTACACCAACGCTTGTCAGCCAGAGGACATTGCACCAGATATCTCTCAGTTGCTGCTCAATCTCGTCACGCGGTTCGACCTGCCTGTCTACCTGTCCGGAAATATAATTACACGGAGCTGGCAGATCGCGTGTACAGATCTTTCCGCTTGGAGTCAACGGCGCGACGTCGATTTCAGTCAAATGCAACGGCAGCATGTGCGAAGGCAGCAGTTTGCGCGATTCATTCAATACTTCACTAGGATTAAACTGTTTGCCCTCGTGTAAAATCACGTAAGCAATTAATCGCTCATCACCCGAAGGGTGCTCACGCTGAACCACAATCGCTTGCCGGACGCTCGCGTGCCGTTCAACTGCCGCTTCGATTTCACCCAGTTCGACGCGGTATCCGCGCACATTGACCTGATTATCAACTCTTCCAATGTATTCAAGCGAGCTTCTAACGGCATTGTATCGAACGTAGTCTCCAGTTCGATAGAGTCGGTCGCCGCCCGAATACCTCGATCGGCTCCGCATTCGGCTTGCCGCAACAAACCTCTGAGAAGTGAGCGATTGATCGTTTAAGTAACTCGAAACGAGCCCCTCACCTCCAACATACAACTCACCTACAACTCCCTCCGGGACGGGATTCAAGTGCGCGTCAAGTATGAACGTGGTTGTGTTTGAAATCGGGCGCCCTATCGGAACGGCTCGCCCTCTTAGATCATCCGGCGTCAGTATCTGAGCCGTAACATCGTTAGAAAGCTCAGATGTTCCATACATGTTAACCAAGCACATCTCGGGAGCGGATTCGAAGAATTGATTTGCGACATGGCGGGGAAGTGCTTCTCCACTACTGATCCACAGTTTAAGGTCAGGAAGCTCTTCACCAAGGTTAGCGAATCGCTCAACGATGACTCGTAGCAAGGAGGGCACCAATACGATGCGTGTGACGCAACATCTCTTCAGAAGCCCAACAAGGCGAGCCGGGTCTTTCACTGTGTCCTGGGACACGATGACAACTGGAACTCCATGCAATAGCGGCCCAAACAGTTCTTGAATTGAGTCCCCGAAACTGAGCGAGGTAGTAAGGCAACCAACTTCGCCGCTGCTAAACGGGTAATCTTCCCACATCCAATAGAAACAGTTCAGCGTCGGGCGTAGCTCGCAAGGAACTCCTTTTGGAGTGCCCGTCGAGCCGGATGTATAAATTATACAGAACGTTTCAGCTGACTTCTCACGAGGCGTGAACGCAGCTGAAATGAGATTTTCGATGCTTGACCAGTTTGACTCAATGTCGAGCGATTCAATCTCAAGCGATTTCGCTAATCGTGAACTACGAGTGTTTGTCAAAACTCTTTGAGTCTTTGAGTCCCTCAGAATGAGCTGAAGACGGTGGGCCGGATAAGCGGCATCAAGAGGCACGTAGGTGCATCCTGCTCGTAGTATCCCGAAAATGGCAATCACGGCATACGCCGAACGATCCATTAAAACGCCGACAACGGCCCCTGGCATGGTGCCGGTTTTCCGAAGATACAACGCGATAGCCGCTGCCTGAGAGTCAAGGTCGCCGAAGGTCACAATCTCATCATTAAAGAAGAGCGCCGGACGATCACGTGACCGCTCAACTTGAATTTCAAACAGACTTTGAATCGACTCGCCATCTGGGTAAGTGCGTTTGTTTCGATTCCAGTCAACGAGAAGACGCTTTTCGTCCTCTCGACTCAAGATCATCATATCCCAAAGACGAGTCTCCGGATTACGAACACATATCCTCAGAACCAACGCAAGTCTTTCAAGAAGCGATGTAATCGTCTGAAAAGAAAACACATCATCATCGTATTCGCAGTCGATTCGAAACTCGTCGTCATTCCACTTAACACTCAACACTAAGTCGGAAGCTAATGCGATACTCCGAGCCTCACGTGACAGATAATCGACAGGAGAAGTTTCGCCATGGTCGTGATTAAATGGTAGAAGCAAGACTCCAATGTTAGCGGATGCATCAACGCAATCTCCAGACCGAGGTGTTTCGCATCGTGCCCCGGTTGTGAAGCGATGGCACTTCAGGGCTTCTTCGAACATGGGGTTATGCCGCAAATCGGCATCCAGCAAATGCACTTCACGCAAACCATACGGCACAATCCCTATCGAAAACTGCTCACGACCTGTATATCGAACTAGTAGGAAGCCCAATGCTGCTGAGTACATATCCGTGCAGTGAACATCAAGTTTTGACGCGAGATCACGAACAAGCTCAAGCCCCGCGATTCTCGAGCTGCATGTGCTTCGAAGGAAGTTGGACACCGGCGGCCTGCGGAAGTCCGCAAAGGCATCTGTCAATGCCCCTCCCTGGCTGCTAGTATGCTCAGTCATGACTAGAGACTCCGCAAAAAACTGAACCCACATTTTCCGCCAACCAACGACAACTCAATCGCTGGTCCAAGTCGAACACGGTGAAGCATAACTCGTTTCAAGTAAAGGGATTATATCGGACTACTGTAAGTTGGCAAGTTGATTCACTGCATATTCGATAGATTTCAACCTTACCGAACGATTGTAACTCCTTATTTCGTCGCCAGTTCCGTCGACACGCTCGACCACTCGGACAATTCGACTGGAAAATCGGCGCTGGTGCCCAAGAATGAATGAACCGGTCCCATGTCTTGAGGTTCGTGGGCTTTCCAAAAGATATGGGGGCCAGGCCGCGTTAAGAGATGTCACTTTATCGATCAGCGATGGCACCATATTTTCTCTGCTTGGTCCAAGTGGAGCTGGAAAGTCGACGGTCCTGAAGGCGATTCTTGGGCTCGAAAAATTCGACTCTGGTCGCATTCTGATTGACGGACAGGAGATTACAGATCTGCCCACCGAAGACAGGAAGGTCGGCATGGTATTTCAAAACTACTCATTGTTTCCCACGATGACAGTACGCGAAAACGTCGCGTTTCCGCTAATTGCACGGGAAGTGCGAGGCATCGGTTCGTTGATCAGATTTCGGTTTTCCGTCAAACGCCGCGACGTCTTCTCCCGTGCCGACGAAATGCTCAAACTCGTTCAGCTTGAGTCGCACGGTCGAAAAAGACCACATCAACTAAGCGGAGGAGAGCAACAGCGGGTCGCGATTGCAAGAGCACTAATCGCAGAGCCGAGGCTACTGTGCCTTGACGAGCCATTCAGCGCCTTGGACAGGACTCTTCGTGCGGAGATGCAGCAAGAATTACTTCGACTGAAGGAAAGCATCGGGACAACCCTTCTGCATATTACCCATGACCAGACTGAGGCCATGCTGCTTTCTGATCGCCTAGGCATTATAAGGAACGGCCAAATACAACAAGTTGGAACACCAGCTGATGTCTACTTTAAGCCCAATAGCGAGTTTGTAGCTCGTTTTCTTGGGGATTGTAATGTCTTGCCAATCATTTCAAGAGAACGCAATTCCATAATTACGCAAGACGGCATTCGAATACTGATCACCTCAAAACTATCGACCGAACATGTATCGGTCGGTATACGGCCAGAAACCTTCACAATGTCCGGCGGCAACGGGCGAGAACAGATTCAAGCTACCGTGGAGTCTCGAGACTTCTTAGGCTCATACACTCAGATACGCGTCCGTTTATCTGAATCGATACGTGCTTTCGCAGCCGTTCATAATATGAGTTACGAGCAATTGCCAAGTATTGGGGACCGGATCAAGCTCTATTACCAGCCGGACTCCGTGTTCCCGCTCACGTAGGTCGACAGCATTAACCTTAAGTTCTGGCGATACATTCGAGGAGTGAAAACAATGAAAAGTAAAAGCAGAGTCGTCGCAATACTTGTCGCCGCTTCAGCGATTGGAGCGATATTGTGGTGGGGTAGCCGCCCGAATGGCGAGGAAGACCCGTCAGGACCGAAGGATGATATTGTTGTTTTGTCCTTTGGTGGGGCATTTGCTGAAGCACAACGGGCTGCGTACTTCGACCCGTACGAGGAAGACACCGGAATAAAAGTCGTTGACGCCTCTTACGGCGGCGAGTATGGAAAACTCAAAGCGGCGGTTGAAAGTGGAAACGTACCTTGGGATGTTGTAGATATCGAATCATCCGCACTACTAAGAGGTAAAGAAGACGGAATACTGCTTCGGATCGGGGAACATAACTTCGATGCCAGTCAGCTAATGCCAGAGGCCGTTGACGAATACGGAATCGGCGCTGACTTATATTCAGTCTCGCTTGGTTTTAATACAATTTCTTTCCCAGACGGGGAGAGGCAGCCCGCAACTTGGAAAGACTTCTGGGATATCGAAAGCTTCCCAGGGCCGCGAACGATGAAGCGAGACCCACGTTTTACGCTTGAAATCGCGTTGATCGCAGACGGAGTCCCACTGGACGAGATATATTCTAGCGGGGAACTGGACGTTGATCGGGCTTTCGCAAGCCTCAATCGAATCAAGCCCCACATCGCAGTATGGTGGACTACTGGGCAGCAGCCTATTCAGCTACTAACCGATGGTGAAGTCGTGATGGCGGCCGCGTTTGGAGCCAGGATCTATACGGCCCAGCACGATAACGGCGCTCCAGTGCGCCTTGTTTGGAACGAGGGGATTATCGACATAGAGTACTGGGCAGTACTCAAGGGCTCTTCTTCACTTGAACGGTCACTTGACTTCATCAAGTTCGCATCAAGTGCCGAGCCGCAGGCAGAGTTTTCAACTCGATTTCCACTCGGCCCCGTCAATATCAACGCCTTTTCTCACATGGACGAGGAATATGCACGAAAACTAAATACGCATCCAGACAATTACGAAACGCAGTTGCTATTCAGTGCGAGTTATTGGGCAAAGAACGAAGAGGCGGTGCGGGAGCGGTTTAATGCGTGGCTTGGTGAGAAATGAATTACAACGAGGCCCATCGCAGAGATCGTCGACGATTCTGGGTGGGTGTACCGCTTGCGTGGATCATGTTTGGACTGGGGCTGCCTGTCCTTGAGCTTGCCCGCGTAAGTGCTGCATCTTCCGACCATGGATGGTTTGAAGTGTTTAGGCACATTACAACCACTGAACTGTATCAACGCGTCTTATTGAACACTGTCTGGATAAGCCTGCAAGTCGTCTTCTTTACTGCATTGGTCGCGTACCCAATCGCGTACGTTGTCGGGCATGCAGCAGAGAGAGCTGGGCGTCTTCTGTTTTTTGCAATCATTTCGAGTATGTGGATCAGCATACTTATTCGCACTTACGCGTGGACGGTTCTCCTTCAACGGACTGGTCCGATTAGTAACGCGTTAGTGAGTTTGGGAGTGTTTAATGAGCTGCAGTCATTCATGCACAGCCGCTTCGCTGTCGTGCTGGGAATGACGCACATCATGACACCTTATATGGTTGTGTCGATCCTGTCTGCTTCTGGCAAACGGCTATCAGAATTCTCGTATATTTCACGAGTATTTGGTGCGACAACCTTTCTGTACTTGGTCCGTGTATTTATTCCGCAAACTATGCGGGGAGCCATAGCAGGAAGCGGACTTGTGCTACTCTTAAGTCTTGGGTTCTATATCACGCCGGAATTGCTTGGTGGCGGAAAAGGCGAGACGATGATGATCGCCGTTCTGATCGACGAGCAAATCAGCACGCTTGGCAATTGGTCCACTGGAGCAGCACTTTCTTTGCTGCTAATTGGCACTGTAGTATCCGCCTTACTGGCAATGTATTCCGTGCCGGCTGTACGACGGTACGTTGATAGATTAGGGCATCATGATAAGTCGTAGCCGTTCCAGTGTGGATCGGACTGGGTCAATGTTTCACTGGGGCCTGCATGTCTGCGGCTGGGGCGGTCTTGTTTTCTTGATAGTGCCTCTGATGGTCGCGACGACGGCGTCATTTGGAGATACTCACTCCCTGCGGTTTCCCCCTGAAAGGTGGTCGGTTCGATGGTATCAGAATCTGCTAACTGACAAGGAATGGGTCGCTTCCTTAACAAACAGTCTCACCTTTGGCGTTTGCGTTGCAAGCGTATCCGTGTTCATTGGACTTGCAGGAGCCTATGGATCACTTTATGTGCGGCGATCCCTGAGGATGCCATTGCTTTTTGCATTCATTCTCCCCGCCGTAACACCACCAGTGATAATTGGCGTTGGGCAACTGCTGTTGTTTTCTCGTCTTGGAATCATTGACACTGCACTTGGGGTTGTCATCAGCCATGTAACTCTCGCGTTTCCGTTTTCATTCGCAGTACTACTTGGAGCAATCGGGCAACAAGAACTAGAGCTTGAACGCATTGCTATGGTCTACGGCGCTCGTAGATGGTATGCGTTTGTGAAAGTGACATGTCCGATGATAAAGCGTGGCTTGGTCGGTGCATTCTTCCTTTCCTTTATTGTTTCATTCGACGAAGCCGTCGTCGTGCTTTACATAGTAAGCCACAAGGCAAGGACGCTTCCGCGGCAAATTTTTGACGGCCTTCGCTACGATCTTGATCCGACGGTTGCCGCGGTCGCAGGACTCGCAATGCTCTTATGGATAGCTGCAATTGCGATGCTGCCGCGAAGACACGCATAGCGTCGACAGCCCCCTCGCTCCATGTTCCCTAAACTGGAATAACGTCGCGCCATGGAGCTATCCGCTCGAATGCTGCTGCGGCTTTCAATACCGTAAGATCGTCTCGCCATCGGCCGACAAGCTGAAGGCCAACTGGAAGCCCTGCTGACGTACGGCCGCAAGGAACCGTGGCCGCTGGCTGTCCAGTAATATTGAATGGATATGTAAACTTTGTCCATCCTAAATATGTTGACGGAACCCCATTGATATCGGCTGGATAATCGCAATCTGCCGGAAATGCTGTAATCGGTACAGTGGGGGTTACAAAAATGTCATATGCACCCATGAATGATCGCCAGAGCTGGTAGTATTCACTCCGGCGCATTATAGCGCTGGCGAGTTGTGCGGACGAAAACTGCTGCCCCTGCTCAATTACCTTTGCCAGGCCAGGGTCAAGCTGATCGCGAACTTGGTCAAAGTTATCCAAAAACATTCCTGCGAAACTTGAAGCCCAGATGATATGGAGAAAATCCCAAGGATCAGGAATCTCAGGTGATACTTCTTCAATCTCGTAACCTATCTCAGAAAATCGACTGATCGCTTTAGTAACAAGACTCTGAACTTCAGGCTCAACTTCAGCATAGCCGAGATCAGGGCTCCAAGCGATTCTTAGAGGTGTGATCTGCGCATGGAGTTGGGACTGGTAATCGACATCGGCTGACACTGACGTCTGTTCGCGAGGATCAGCCCCTGCCATCACTCGTAACATGATCGCGGAGTCTTCGACAGTTCGCGTCATTGGGCCAAGGTGAGAGAACAATTCTAAGTGGCTGACGGGAAATTGAGGAATTAGACCCCAAGAAGGCTTTAGACCGAATATACCGCAGAAGCTTGCAGGGATTCTTATCGAACCTGCAGCATCACTGCCTTGAGCTAGTGGACCCAACCCAGCTGCGACCGCAGCTGCGGCTCCACCACTTGAGCCGCCGGATGAGCGTGCGAGATCCCAAGGATTCTTGGCTGGTGCGAGGAGTTTGCTGCCAGAACCGCCCTTCCAACCGAGCTCAGGCATATTAGTCTTGCCAAGTAGGACGGCGCCTGCACTCCGCAGGCGTTCCGCAACTGGAGCATCGAAGTCTGGTACGCGGTCTGAAAACAGTAACGAGCCACTCGTCGTTCTGATGTTCTTCGTTGCGATGTGGTCTTTCAGCGTTACAGGAACGCCAGCTAAGGGGGCAGCAGTATGTGTTCGGTAAGCAATCTCCGCCTCTCGCGCATGTTCCAGTGCCGTCTCCCGCGTCACGGTAATGAAAGCATTTAGCGTTGGATTCAAACGCTCGATTCGTTCAAGCACTGCGATGGTCACATCTACTGGAGAGACCGTCCCTCGCTTGTAGAGATCGACCAATTCGACTGCAGATAGATAGCACAAATCCGTATCTGTCATCGACAGCCCTCCTGGTAACTCGTTGAAGAATATCGTGCTTTTAGACGTATCGTGTGCGGGTCGTGACACAGCGTGAGCTACAACCGTGAGGGCGAGGGAGACAGTGGAACAAGACCATTGGCAGGATAGCGCCAATTCCCATTCTGTCAAAGTCAATCACCAGTTTTTTCCAACGGCTATGATCACAGCCGGTTCTTGCAGAACCTTTGGCATCCTTCCACGTCGGGATGCAGGCAAAGGTGTGCGGAACGGGGCCAATTTCGAAGGGTATGCGCCACGGCCTAGCTAGGGGGTGCCCGTCGGGAAATTGGTTTGAGGCAGTGTTTGGCTGAGGTATCTTTGAGGGCCGTGGGGTGAAGATGACAATCGAGTAGCCGTTCATTGGGGATTCGGGGCGATTGGCCTCTTCGGATTGGGTTTCACCGGGTTCGGACGCGGCAACGCGGGCACCGTCAGCTCTGAGTCGAGATACTTCTGATGGGCGGCTCGATCAAGTCGCTTGATCAGGCCGCTCGGCGGCTTTGTGCGGCGGGGCTTTTCGAGTTGTCCCGGGCAATCAGCAGTCGGCCGAGCGTGTGCAGGTTGCGACCCAACACGCCCAGAGCCACGTAACGCTCGAACCCTGTTTCGCTCCGGTCCCGGCAACGCGTCAGGCCATTTCCCGATTGCAGCGAACCGATCGTCGACTCCACGCCCGAGTGATGCTGCACTCCTGCGTGGAACTCGGCCGACGCCGCGGTCTGCTGTTGGACGGACTGTTTCCTGCCAGGCTTGGGCAGGCAGAGGGTCGTCACGATCCCGCTGACTTCCTGCTGGTTCGACGGAGAGTGAAAGCCTCGGTCAAACGAGCCCCGTTCGATCTGCCCGCCCAGTCGCATTTGCAGGAGTTCTGTCTACTCGACCACTACATCACTGTCGGTCTCGTGACGGGTGCATCCATCGGGCCACGTGCGTCAGGTTGATTCACGAAACCCGTTGCAATTTCTGCCCCTTCCGTCGGTCCGTTCGAATCCTGTCGGGGGCATCGACTTTCTTGCTTTGGCGACTGGAATACTGTGCTCTACTTCGAGCAGGATTCTTGCCTGACACGGAGCTGCACAGCAATTGATTTACACGTCAACTAGATCTCCAGCGTTCGCCGCCAGCCCCAAATTCAGGGGGCAAATTGGGGGCAGCACTTGCCGTACAAGAGCCACGTGCCTACGCTCCAAGACACACGGTCGAACGATCGTGATTCCTTCCAGCGTATGCACTTACAACGTGGTTGCGGTGTTTGCCCAATCCTTTACCAACATGCCTATGGCTAGGTTCAAATCCTAGAGGGGCCATTCAACGCGGTCTTGCAGAGCATGATTCAGAGATTCTGATACACGTTAGGTTTCGGGAGCAAAACAGGGGCAAATCGGGGGCAGAACTGGCCACGTGGTTGCCCCGTGACTACGATGCTGATGACACGGTCGGAGAGCGTTTTGTTTCAGCTGTGACAAGACTTGCGACATGAAAGCTATGCTTCAGCCCTTTTACGGAAATAGCGTGCATGTAGGTTGAGGGCCTAGTGGGGGTTAAACCCCGTGGAGGTTCAAGTCCTCTCTTGCGTACTTCGAGAAAAGGACTCACGACGATTCGTCGTGAGTCCTTTTTGTTTGCCCAGCGAAGCTGGCAAACCCAGTCGGTGTTTGTCAGTGACCTCGCCCTGTTCGTGGGGAAGAGAATTCGAATGGCAAGGGCGTCGCTGGCCAACGGCGGGGTCTGAAG
>Ga0316208_1001163_pt1 | contig 26099 bp, 19 predicted proteins | sample 3monopyrite_MG_FD_204944 | JGI IMG/M metagenome (GOLD analysis project Ga0316208, IMG submission 204944) | Microbial mat bacterial communities from mineral coupon in-situ incubated in ocean water Damariscotta River, Maine, United States -... | ecosystem: Environmental > Aquatic > Marine >... | reverse complement strand
ACGCAGTCTGATCTCTCGCAATCTTACAGCTTCACTTTACGGCGTTTTGCTCAGAGAAAAGACAAAAAAAAGTCGAAAAGACAAAAAAAGAGAAAAAGGGGTTCACGCAAAGGCACGGAGTCGCAAAGAAAAATAAAAAAGAGAAAAAGAAGAAAAGATATTCAAAGTGGCTTCACTTGTTTATCCGAGTTTCATTTATTTTAGAACGCAATGTGGGAAACTCTTTTGAAAAACAGATTATTAATCATCATTAACTCTCATAAAGTTCTTTCTTTCTCTGCGTCTTGGCGTCTTGGCGTCTTTGCGTGAAAATCTTTTTTATCAGCTCTGACGAACTTCATTGAAGCGTGCATTGCTTTACTTTATACGGCGGTTCGAATTAACAGACTCTGCAAAGGAAATCAAATTTCAGTCAAAGGCCAAATCTCACTGAATAGTTACGAACCACGAAAGAAACGAAAAGCACGAAAGAAGATAAAATTCTTTTAACGGCAAGCCGAAGACGACTGCGTAAACAGTCCTGCTATTACTCAACAGGTCCAAAATTACTGTCTACCTGACATGAAACATCAAATGTGCCACGATTGTTCATGTACGGTATCGCGAGGAAGAATTGAATCTGGCATCACTCGGCATGATACTTGAGGCGATTGATATTACTTCGTTGAACAGCAAAGCCTTCATTATAAAGCCGACCTACGCAGTCGCCTTCGGCTTGCCGTTATCGATTGCTAGGGAAACCGTATTTGATGAAGCAAGCAGACCAATCTACGACTCAAAGATACGACAGTAATTATCTTGGGGGCCGTGTCTGTATAGATTTATTTTTCGATGCGATACAGGTGCGTTGTTGTTCTTAAGAAAAGTGTGTCCCCAATGATGGCGGGGGAGGCCTTGAAGCCGGAATCAAGATGGTTTTCTGCGACGATGTTTAATTCTTTGCCTGGTTTAATGACGGTTGTTTTTCCTTCTTCGTTGAAGAAGTAAATGTGGCCGGAAGCATAAATTGGAGAGGCGGAGTATTTCCCTTCGAACCGTTCCTGCCAAATTTGTTCGCCGGTCATGGCATCCAGGCAGATGCCGATCCCTTTGTCGTTGACGAAATAGATTTCTTTGTCGAGAAGCAGTAGCGATGGCTTTTGTGGGATTTGCCTGTCGGAGTGCCAGACTACGTTTGTTTCACTCAAGTCTCCTGCTCCCTCGTATTTCACAGCAACTAGCCTGGATTTCATAAACCCAGTGCAGATATAAACCATTCCGTTTCCGATAACCGGCTTACAGACTGTTGAAAAGCCGAGCTTGCCGTAAGATGCTTTCCAAAGTTCTTTGCCGGTTTCAGGATCGTAACCGTAAACCCAGTCCGCAGCCGGGGAGATTAGCAGGGGCTTGCCATTGACTTGGGTAATAACGGGGGTGCAATAAGCTTTTTTAAACGGCGGCAAATCTTTTGTCTTGCCCGAACGAATTGTTTTCCAGGCGATTTTTCCATCAGACTTATTGAACGCGGCAATAAACTGATGATCGATCCCATCGTAATGGACAATAATTAAATCGTTCCACATTACGGGGGAAGCACCGGGACCATTTTGGTGATCGATTTTCAGTTCCTGATTCTTCCACAAAACTTTTCCGGTCGTTGTATCAACACAACAAATACCGTATTCGCCAAAGTGACAATAAACTCTTCCCTTCTCAATCACCGGAGTCGGCGAGGCATAACTGTTTGTCAAATGTTTCGGGCTGGCTGCATCATAGTGGAATAGATCGACTTCAAAAATTTGTTTGCCGGTTTGGATATCAAACGCGAGAGCTTTCAATGTTAATGCACCGGATATTTGGAGTCCGTTTGTGGAAAACTCAATTTTTTCCAGACGAGCCTCCTGTTCTTCTTTCGACAATTTCTCAACAATCGCCGTCGTTAACCAAAGTTGATTTCCGTAAATCACCGGCGAAGAATAACCTTCACCCAGCACGGGAACTTTCCAGGTGACATTTTCACTTTCAGACCAAGTGACAGGGATTTTTGCATCCGGAGCATGACCATTTCCTAACGGTCCACGAAACTGAGGCCAACTCTCCTGAGCCTGCAATGGTGAGTACCCAGAAACAGCGACCGTCAAACAGTGAGCGAGGAGATAAAAAAACGTCAAACGCAAACTCATCATTGTAATTCCTTGAGTTAAGTCGAGAAAATTCTGTACCGATCCTATTGTTCCCAGACAAAAAAAACAATGAATGGGAAGAATCTGTCGCCTATCAGCATGACCACCGTTATGCCGATGAATAGCAGGTCTGCCTGAACGGTAAGCATATCACATGCAGGTTGCCCGATGTAAGGGCAGGAGTGTTCACGGCAAGTGTTTCCTTTTAAGTATTTAACATCAAAGAATGAAAAAGACTATAAAAAATGAAATAATTGCTTATAATGCGTGCATTGTGGTTCGTTTTATTGATTCGATGCTAAACAGACGCAAGTGATTCATGACTGATCTAACTGGAGAGAATAGCGCTGCCCTGGAAGGCATTATTGGGGATTGCCGTGCGATGCAGGAGGTGTATCGCACGACGCGGCTTTCTGCACGCAGTTCTGCAACAGTCCTTTTAATGGGAGAAACAGGGACCGGCAAGGAGTTGATTGCCCGCGCGGTTCATGAACTTTCGCCGCGAGGCAGCGGACCTTATGTGCGGGTCAATTGCGGTGCGCTGAGTGAATCCCTTTTGGAAAGTGAATTGTTCGGACATGTCAAAGGGGCGTTCACGTCTGCATATGAAAACAGAACCGGTCGCTTTGAAGCGGCTCATGGTGGAACAATTTTTCTGGACGAAATTAACTCCATGAGTTTTCCGCTCCAGGTGAAGTTGTTACGTGTTCTGCAGGAGCATGAATTTGAACGGGTTGGCGATACGAAAACTATTTCCGTCGATACGCGTATCGTCGCGGCTGCCAATCGGGAACTGCTTGAGGAAGTTGAGAAAGGGCATTTCCGGGAAGATTTGTATTATCGTTTGAATGTGCTCCCGATATTCCTGCCCCCCCTTCGAGAGCGAATTGACGATCTTGATGCGCTGCTCGAATTCTTCATCGATAAGTACGCAGAAGAAAACGAATGCAAACCGCTGACGGTTCCCGAGGAGACGAAACAGTTTCTCAAATCTTATTCCTGGCCCGGCAATGTTCGCGAGTTGGAAAACTATGTCGAGCGAGCTGTTGTCATTTCTACATCCGGTCAGTTTTCGCCCGAACTGCTGCCGCCTCATGTCAGGGGACTGGCTCCGGTTCGATTAGGAATGAGGACCGAAAAAGATCTCGGTTCTATCTGTGAAGAGCTTGTCACGATGGGCATGATGCAAAGTTCCAGCGAGGATAAAGACCTCTACCAGAAAGTTGTTTCCCTGGTGGAAAAACAATTGATTTTGCAGACCCTAAAAAGCTGCCAGGGAGTGCAAACCAAAACGGCAACACGCCTGGGTATCAACCGAAACACACTCCACAAAAAAATCGACGAATACGGCTTAGGCGAGGATGCCCGGTAAAGGGTATCTCTATTATTACAAAAGGAGCTCTCACAAACGGAGCACAGACATTCCTGTCTGTTTCATTTGAACATGCCTTTTTAGTTTTATTTTGAATTAATTGAGACTCTCTATAGATGAAAAACTTCTCATCAACTCCAGATATTATTCTTGCCAGTTCTTCCATATATCGTCAGCGATTGTTGCAACAAATCGGCTTGGAATATCAGGCGATTTCGCCCGATGTCGATGAAACCGCTGTGCAAACCGGACTGTCGCTGACACCACTTCAAGTTGCAGAAATTCTAGCCAGGCAAAAAGCGAAATGTGTGGCAGATTCGCATCCGGGTTCGATTGTGATCGGGAGTGACCAGGTTGTTGAAATTGACGGTAAAACGATTGGAAAACCTGGATCACGAGAGAATAATATTCAACTGATAAAACGGCTTTGCGGAAAAACGCATCAATTGATTACCGCTGTTTGCATTATTGATCAGCAAACTTGTTATACGTTTACAGATCAAACGAAATTAACGATGCGACCATTGACGCAGGCAGAAATTATTCGATATGTTGATCGCGATCAGGCATTTGATTGTGCAGGAGGCTACCGCTGGGAAGATGCAGGGATTACCTTATTCGAGAAGATTGAAACAGAAGACCACACCGCAATTCTGGGATTGCCACTGATTCGACTTGTGACCGTTTTGCGTTCGCTGGGAATAGCGATTCCGTGAATGTTAGATTTTTTATGTAAGATCGTTTCCCTAACCTGGCTTAGCCGGAACTAAACAGGAAGTAGGTTAGGCTTTCCAGCCTGACAAATGCGGTTTCCAAAATAATCAACTTTCGATTGCCCAACGAGCTTAAAATAATTACTCGAAAAGTCTGCGAGCTATTGTGTCAGGCTGGGAAGCCTAACCTACGAGTTTTCAGAATATCCTGCCAGTTTTACGCAGCATTTCGTTGATAAGATACTAAAATGTTTCCATTACAAACGACAGTGATCAGCCGTCATCCCGCCATTGTGACCTGGGTGCTGATCGGGATCAATGCGTTGTTTTTCTTCTTTGAATTGCAACTCTCTCCCGAATCGCTGAAAAGCTTCATGATGCTGTTCGGTGTTGTGCCTGCGCGGTTCACGAATCCGCAATGGGCGTCTCAATTAGGAATTCCCGTTGACAGTTACTGGCCGTTTCTGACAAGCATGTTTTTACATGGCGGCTGGGCACATATTATTGGCAATATGTGGACGTTGTGGGTGTTCGGTCAGCATGTGGAAGATCGCATGGGGCCGTTTCGTTATCTTGCGTTTTATTTACTTTGTGGAATCAGTTCGGGCATTGTGCATACGGTTGTTAACGCGGGAGCGACGATGCCCGCCATCGGTGCTTCCGGGGCGATTGCGGGAGTGATGGCTGCTTATCTGATGTTGTTCCCGACTTCACGAGTCATCGTGATGGTCCCCATTTTTATCTTTCCGCTGCTGTTCGATTTCCTGGCGGTCTTTTATCTGGGGTACTGGTTTTTGCTTCAATTGGTGAGTGGTTCCTTTGCACTGCTTTCCAGTTCAATGCAGGAAGCGGGAGGGATTGCTTTCTGGGCACATGTGGGTGGGTTTGTCACCGGGGCATTGATATACACCCTGTTCCTGAGACCTTCCGGCGAACGCCGCGGCCCTCATCTGGATGAAGGTACTTACGAACATGGTTGGTTAAAATGATGAAAATCTGCATGATTCTAATGAAATAACAGAATAATTATTGCCTAACTAAAAGGTAAATCTGATGGATACAAGCAACCTGTTTTGGCTGTTTTTTGTGATTATGATGCTGCAACCAATTCTCTCTCGCAGGTTAATGGATGCAGCCCGAGCCAGGATGATTGCAAAAATTGAAAACTCACGGGGTTCGCGTCTGATTCTGCTGGCCCATCGTCAGGAAACGATGAGTCTGCTCGGATTTCCGTTGATGAAATATATCGACATCAATGACAGCGAAGAAATCATGCGAGCGATCGGCATGACCGATGCCAATGTGCCGATTGATCTGGTGCTGCATACACCGGGGGGATTAGTGCTGGCTGCAACACAAATCGCGCGAGCCATTCATAAACATCCAGGAAAGGTGACGGTGTTTGTCCCTCATTACGCGATGTCGGGAGGAACACTGATTGCACTGGCTGCCGATGAAATTGTGATGTCCCCTCATGCAGTTCTTGGACCGGTCGATCCACAACTGGGGCAATACCCAGCCGCTTCCATTTTGAAAGTGGTCGAGCAGAAAAATATCGACAAAATTGATGACCAGACACTCATTCTTGCCGATCAGGCTGGCAAAGCAATCACCCAGGTTTGCAAAACTGCCAACGAGTTACTCAAAGATAAATGCAATCCTGAAAAAGCAGAAGAACTCGCAACAATGCTATCCGAAGGTCGTTGGACTCACGATCATGCGATTACCTTTGATGATGCCCATGAATTCGGGCTGTGTGTCAGCGATCAGATGCCGGGCGATTTGATGAAACTGATGACCATGTACCCGCAGCCGGTCAAACGGGAACCGACCGTCGAATACCTTCCCACGCCCCGGCACGATGCAGACCGAAAAGCCAACTTAGCATAACACGAATTGAGTGAGTTCCCCTGGTGGTGTGATAATGAGCAAGAACCTGTCAAATTCACGCTCTCAAAATGAATACTGGAAGTAGATTTCAATAAGATTGATTTATCAACAGGGTGATTTGTGCTATCTTCAACCGTTCATTCAGTAAATCGCAGAAAATTGTTTGCCAAGAGTACAGGAAGCATCGAATGACATATCGTAATCAAATGATCGCATTAACCTTCATCTTACTTTTCTTGTTGAATGACGGGCCGGTAGGATTTGCGGAATCTCCAACTGCTAAGCAACCCATTCCCGATAAACTTGTGGTTTTGACATTTGATGATTCGGTGAAATCGCATTACACCATTGTGCGGCCTTTACTACGCAAATATAAATTTGGGGCAACGTTTTTTATTACAGAGGGATTTGAATTCAAAAAGAACAAACAACACTACATGAGCTGGAGTGAAATCGCGAGGTTGTATCAAGATGGTTTTGAAATTGGGAATCATACACGCGATCACATGGGCTTAGATGCAAAGCACCCTGAAAACTTGAAGAAGCAATTGGCTGTTTATCCTGCTCAACTTGGTGCGATTGATGAGCGTTGTAAAGAGTATGGAATTCCGGTGCCAACCAGTTTTGCGTATCCTGGGAATGGGATTGCACCTGAAGCGTTGCCACTTCTGAAAAAACTGAATATTAAATTCGCCCGGCGAGGTGGGGCGCCGGAATATCCTTATAAAAAAGGGCAAGGCTTTGCTTTCGAACCGGGTAAAGATCATCCGTTGCTACTCCCAACAGCAGGTGATGCACGCCCTGATTGGGAATTGTCAGATTTTGTGCGAGCAGTAAAGCAGGCAAAAAATGGACGAATCGCAATCATTCAATTCCACGGTGCCCCGGATTTGGCTCACAGTTGGGTCAATACGCCGGTCGGAAAATTTGAACTCTACATGAAATACCTGGCCGAAAATAATTATCAGGTAATTGCGTTACGCGATTTGGAAAAATATGTTGATCCCAACATGACTCCCGACGATGCTTTCGAGGTGATCGCCGAACGAAAAAAGCTGTTGGCAAAACAAAAGTGAAAAATTAAACAGACCTCTCTTGTTCCTGTGCAGAGCGCGTGATAACGATTTCCCGTTTCCAATGTTCCTCATGAATGGGCCAGCAACGGATTTGTAGAGTTTCGTCGTCGTGTTCCTGATAACTGCATCGGTTGTGCGACTGTTCCCAGCAGTCGCGTTCGCTTGGCAGAAAATCGCGTGAGCAGGAAGAGTTGCTGGCGCGACGTTTTGTGATGCGTCCCTGATCAATCACGGTTACACAACCGGGGACCGGACGATCCAGCAAACGCATCGCGATCAGTTCGTAACTGGCGGTCGAGAAAATTTCTTTCAACAAAAATAACGATTCGCAAACAGATTCCGCTGCTGCAAAAAATGTACATTCCGGAAGAAGCAAACGTGGAGCGAGCAAGTTTGCCACGTGTTCCCGCAGTCCCGGTTCACTATTTGAGGGGTCAACGCCGAGTTGCTGAAAGAGACGATACGCCAAAGTTTCGCCAATTTCGTGACAGGCAGCCCATTGAACCCGCTCGGGACGTTGATCCGGTTTGAGAAAAATTGCGTTTCGTTTTCCAAATCGTTTTAATCGACCCCGCGCAGCCTGCTGGCGATCAAAAATGACATCACAGCCGATTCGCCGAGCCAACTGAATCGCATCAACTGCTCCAGAAATATATCCCCCCTGCTCCAGAACCCGATTCGCTTCCTGGTCAGCCGCGTTTTGCCATAATTTTACATCCCACATATTTCTCTGCCTTTCAATGAAATGGTCATGCGATCACTTTATTATACCGGAAGTGTGTACCGATGTCAATTATTGTGTGCGAGCTGAAATTCAAGCTTTGTTTTGGAATAATTTCATTTCTATCGCAGCACAGCTCACAGAGCCGTGGTACACAAAAGTGTTTTTATGCAACCGTTTCGAGGCGAAATAGTCTCCCAGTATCTCTATCGACCGGTTTTTTTACCGGACCAACCTACTGTTGATTTTGCCTTGTTAGTGCGTCACACCGTTAATAGTGGCGCATTTGTTGAAGCTGATTTTGGTACTCTTGAGTCGAGCATCCCAATTTACGCCGTCGCCTTTGGCTTGCCGTTAAACAAAGATTTTCAATACATTTTTCTTTGTGTCCTTGAGCCTTGGCATCGGTCAAACAATTACTGTCGTATCTATGAGTCGTAGGATGGTGTGCTTGCACCCATCAAATGTGGTCTCCATTTTCGTGAATCCATCGCTGGATCATCACTGTTCCAACTCTTTTCTGTCATTGAGCGCAGCCCGGCACGCGAAGATGGGTGCAAGCACGGAATGGTACGAAAAACGAACACAAATGCGACAGTTATTGGTTGCTCGATGAATAGCCATCATTGTAAAGTCGAATGAAATCGACTAATACTTTATCGTGGCTGGGAACCTCTATTTATTCAAATATTTCCTACTGGATGGAGAGTGGGCATTCTTGTCTGCCTATATGGCAGCATACTCTTACGAGACAGACGCCGAATGTCTGTGCTGCTTTTGGTTAAATAGAGGTTCCCGTAAGTACATTTTGATACGCACATTTCCTGCCCTGCTGAAAGATAATCACTATGCCAGAATTGCATCGAATCAATCGTTTTTATCGCTCTGTTTTTTACCACTGTGTAATTTATGACTGCGTTGTTGGCCTGTCCATAATACTTATATTGTCAGGCTCTGCGAATTGGATGGAGTCTGTTGCAGGAGAGAAGCATGATGCCCCAAAAAGTGAAGGCATCTGGTTATCGAAACAGGTGAAGAAGAAATCTTTGGAAGTGCTGCGTATCGCTTTGCGGTCTGAAGAATTCTGGCCTTCTATGCATGCTGCTGAGGCGTTGACAGTAGCGGGGTATGGAGAAGAGGTTCGTGCCTATTTAGAGCCGAAATTGAAAACAGAAACTGACGATCAACATCGATGTGGCTTGGCGCGGGAACTTGTGAGGGCAGGTGATCGGGCCAAGGCTGCGATCATGCTTAATATTCTGGAAGGTGATGACACTCACGGGCATGTTCATGCGGCTGAGAGCTTGTACAAAGTGAATGAAATCGGTAACGGGATCGCGATGCGGGCAGCGATGAATCAGAAGGAAAACTTTACGCAAGCGATGATGGCAGCGGCTGCACTTGGGCGGTGGGGTAATCCGCAGGCGTTTGCACTACTTCGTAAACATCTGACAGATAAAGATGAAAGCATCGCACGGATTTCCGCCTGGGTTTTGGGAAGAATTGGGGATTCTTCAGATATTCCAGTCCTGAAGGAAAAGTTGAAAAGTGTGCAGGAACCTCTTTCCAAACTTTACTTTGTGAATGCACTGGCAGCACTTGGCGATGCACAAGGGCAAGCTGCATTGGTGAAAAACCTTCAAAGTGAAGACCCGGCAGTGCGTACCTATTCGGCTGTTTTTGCAGGGGAAGCAAGAATGATTTGCGAGAAGGATCGGCTGATTGAATTACTCGATGATGAAAATATCGATGTCCGCGTTCGTGCTGCTCAAACGTTGTTTGTTTTGTCACAGCCGAAACCGCACAGTTCCCAGGAAGTTGTGGTTCAAGATGTCTTTCCGGCAACGAAAGAGAATCCGCGATACAGCGAAGGTTCGATTATCGCGCTACGAAATGGTTCTTTGTTATTCGCAACAACGGAATTCATTGACAGTAGCTCTGATTTTGCGAAGGCTCGCATTATTGGGAAAACTTCAACTGATGGGGGACGCTCATGGAGTCAAGCACGAGTTTTGCAGGAAAACATTGGCGGGAAAAACGTGATGTCTGTCACGCTGAGATTTCTGGGAGAGAAGCTCGAAGAAAAGACGCCGCTTGCGATGTTCTATCTGGTGAAAAATGATTTGAATGACCTGAAGGCTTACGTGCGTCTTTCAACAGATGATGCCAAAACTTTTGGTGAACCAATATTGGTAACACAAGGCGATGGGTATCATGTGCTGAACAATGATCGCATTACGCGACTCTCTTCGGGGCGTCTGCTTGTTTCTGTTGCCTGGACATCGGACGTTCGTCAAGTGAATCACTTTACTTCGTTCTGTTTCTTCTCTGACGACAATGGCAAGAGTTGGGAACGGGGAAAAGGAAGTGTTGATTATTCCAAGCGTGGGGCGATGGAACCGGAAGTGCTTGAATTGAAAGATGGTCGCGTGCTGATGATTATTCGAACTCAGTCGGGATATATCGCAGCAAGTTATTCAAGCGATGACGGGGAAACCTGGTCGCAGCCAACATCGTGGGGAGTGCGTGCGCCCGAGGCACCGTCTACACTGCGAAGAATCCCTTCCACTGGTGACCTGCTTCTTATCTGGAACGATACTTATTCTCAGGGAAAAGGACATGGCGGGAGACGAACCCCGCTGACTGCTGCCATTTCGTCGGATGAAGGAAAGACCTGGCGGCTGAAAAAGCAACTCGAAACAGATCCAGATTCTACCTACGCATACACCAGCTTGATGTTTCATCACGGGCGCGCGGTGATGAGCTATTATGTGGGTGAAAAAAACGGTTTTTATTCAACCCGCTTTCGTTCCCTTCCGATCGCATGGTTTTATCAGGCTGAATAGAAAAGCGAGTCGTGCCGAGGGGCGATTAGATTGCCTTTGGCGATTGGAAACGGTTCTGAACGGGATTGTCTTCTTAGTATCTTATCAATGAAATGCTGCGCAAAAGTGTCAGGATATTTTATCACGAAGAAGATAGAAGGGAAAAATATAGTAACTATTCAGTGATGGGGGATTTTGCAGGAATTCAGGTTGTCCGTAGGGGCCGCTATTGCGGACCTTACGCCAAGGCTGAATAGTGAAAAAATATAGAAAAAAGTTTCACGCAAAGTCGCAGCGACGCAAAGAAAAGAAAAAAGAACAGATACGATGACTGAAAGTAATTCGCGAAAATTCACGTCTATTCGCGGTTCGGCACTTTAAAATAAAGCAAATCGGTTGACGCAGTCGCCTTCGGCTTGCCGTTAAACGAATTACAGGCTCTTCTTTCCTGTTTTTCGTTTCTTTTGTGGTCCTTTAAGTTTAACCTCTATTCATTCAAAAAACAGTTTGAACGCAGGGTAGACATTCGGAGTTTGCTTTGAATACGGGATGCTCAAACGAGACAGACAAGAATGTCTGTGCTCCTTTTGAGTTTTAGAGGTTTCCTTAACAATATCCTAATAATTGAAGGCTAAATTGCTGGAGTTAATACGGAAGCGAACTCATTCATATCTCTTACGTCACATTTTGAATTGAGCAATATGATGAAGCAAAAAATCGTCGTTGTTGAAGACGAGACCGATATACGAGAGTTGATTGCACACAATCTGAAACGAGATGGTTTTGAAGTTGAAACAGTTCTGGATGGCGAAAAAGCGATTCAACTGATTCGTGATACATTACCCGATTTAATTCTGCTTGATTTAATGATTCCCAAACTGGATGGACTGGAAGTCTGTAAAGTTCTAAAAAAAGATGAAGCGACTTCCCAGATTCCTATTATTATGGTCACTGCCAAAGGGGAAGAAAGTGATATCGTGTTGGGCCTGGGACTGGGCGCAGACGATTATCTCTCAAAACCTTTCAGTCCGAAAGAGTTGCTGGCGAGAATTAAAGCGGTTTTAAGACGTGGGAAAACCAGAGATAATCAAACAGACACGCAGCGACTTGTCTTTAAGGATTTGGTGATTGATATTGATCGGCATGAAATTTTAATTTCTGACCAGCCGGTTATTTTTACGGCGACTGAATTCAAGTTGCTTCACTTTCTGGCCACTCATGCAGGTCGTGTTTTTTCCCGCAGTCATTTGTTAAGTCGCGTGATTGGCGAAGATGCTTTTGTATTTGAGAGAAATATCGATGTGCATATTCAGTCGCTACGAAAAAAAATGGGAACTTTTCGTAGTATGATTGAAACAGTGCGCGGCGTTGGATATCGTTTTCGAGGTGATGTTGAATAACCCAGAACAAAACGAAACGGCACTCGCCTCTCGCCCTCCTTCTATTTTCCATTCATCCCTTCTTTGGAAATTGTACGCTGCCCTTTCGGCTTTACTCATCCTTTCCTCTTTCGGAATGGGAAGTATGATCGCTCGAAATGTTGAGCGTAATGCGCTGAAAAGTATTGAAAATTCGTTGCATGCGAATGCTTTTCTGCTGAAAGAAGTCGCTTTGGCATCGCTGGTTGAAAACAAGGCCAATGATGCAAATTTACAAAAGCGAGTTTTGTTGACTGGTCGTGAAATTGGAACGCGTTTGACAGTTATTCGTACGGATGGAAAGGTGATTGCAGATTCTGAGAAGGCTCCTAACGTGATGGATAACCATGCCCATCGCCCTGAAATTCTTACCGCAAAGTCGAAAGGAACAGGAACAGCCACACGATTCAGCCGTACAACCAACAGCTACCGAATGTACCTGGCGAGTTCTGTCGTTCACGGTTCGCAATTAATTGGTTATGTCCGTACATCGCTTCCGCTGACAGTGATTGACAAGCGGTTAAGTGAATTACGCTGGATTATTTTCATGAGTACAACTGTGGCCACAATTGCTGCTTTGATTCTTGGATTAATGTTATCGCATCACATTGTCAAACCGTTAATTGTGATAACCAGTGTTGTCAAAAATGCAGCCCAAGGTGAGTCAGCTGAAAAACTTTCCGTATTACGCAACGATGAACTGGGTGATTTGGCAAAAGCGTTTAACCAGCTCATTGCCTACAGCCAATCTCGTATGGAAATGTTAACAACGGATCGCAACAAGCTCTCTGTGATCCTTAGCGGAATGGTTGAAGGAGTGATCGCTGTCAATCGAGAGGAACGTATTTTACACATGAATGAAGCAGCAGGAAAACTTTTGCAAGTCACGCCGCAGGAAACATTGGAAAGACCAATTGGGGAAGTGGTGCAAATTCGCGAACTGAGTGATATTCTTGAAGATGCCATTGCGAAACAGACTGATTTTCAACGAAAGATTGAACTGAAAATTGCCTCAACCAAGCGACACATTGAAATGCGAGCTTCTGTTCTGCGCGATGGAAATGGGGAGCTGGTTGGGGCTGTTGTGGTGTTGTACGATGTGACAAAACTTTATCAACTTGAAGCGATTCGACGAGATTTTGTTGCCAATGCCTCGCATGAACTGAAAACACCAGTGACCGCCATTCGGATGATTGTTGAAACATTGATTGACGATGAGACTCTCTCTTCTGAGATGCAAAACGAATTTCTGAATCGTGTGCAAAATCAATCTTTGCGGCTGTCTTCTATTATCAACGATTTACTGACGCTCTCTCGTATTGAATCAAACAACGATCAGATTCAGCATGCCCCTTTCGATATGCGAGACTGTGTTCGCTCTGCGGAAGCTTTGCTTTCTCCGCTGGGTAAGAAAAAAAATGTGAGCATGGAATTTAATCTTCCTGATCAGATCGTAAATATACTGGGGAATAAACAGGAGGTAAGCGAAGTTGTCGATAACTTGATCGATAACGCACTGAAATATTCTCAACAGGACGGTCACATTCAAGTTTCCCTTTTCAAGCGGGAGCATTCTACCGTGTTAGAAGTGTCGGATGCCGGGATTGGCATCGGGCAGAAATATCAACAGCGGATCTTTGAGCGATTTTATCAGGTCGATAAAGCTCGCTCCCGTGAATCGGGAGGGACCGGGTTGGGACTTTCTATCGTCAAGCATATTGTCCAGGCTCATGGCGGAACAATTGAAGTGGAAAGTTCCCTGGGAGAAGGCAGCACTTTTCGTGTCATCCTGCCAGAAGCTGCGTGATTGATTTGCTTCACTCAACTCTATGTTCTGCCAACAAACTTGCTGAACCGCGTCCGAGTTGTTCGAATGTTGCGATTGCATCGGAAAATTCGATATCAAGCAATTCGACCCGGTCCATTGCCACGAATATGACTGAACCGACCCAGGGATCGGGTGAGCCGGGAAGGTAGACGGTCACTTGCCCCTGCGGCGTTCTTTCGACTTCAAAAGCAATTCGTGATGTCTGATCGAACGTTAATCGGACTGGCTTTAATGTTGGCTTGGCTGCATCGCCTCCAATACTTCCTGCCATCTGTTCCCGCACAATGGCATACCGCGGAAAAAACAGGAGGACATTCTTTTCAATGAATTTCGAGATTTTACGACCAAACGAACGACGAGCAAATAGCCCGGCTGCAAAACAGAGGAAGACAACAAATGCTATCGCCAGGGAAATCGCCAGTACAACTCCCTTCGTATTATGCATTCCCTTGGGAAGGTAATCCCAAATTGTTGTCGCAACTGCCATCACAATGGGAGCGACTTGACCAACCAAAGCACCGACAACAATTAAGGGCAGCAAAAAAACCAATCCACCAATGGCGAGCGTTTTCAAGAACCCAAACGATTTAATCACGTGTTGTTGCATAAAATCTCCGACTCGCCAGCACGATTCAAACGGATGCCAGATTTTGTTGCCCGGCTAGTAACTCTGCGATTTGGACTGCGTTGGTTGCGGCACCTTTTCGCAGGTTATCGCTGACGCACCAGAAACTTAAAGCGTTGGGGTGCGAAATATCTTTGCGGATTCTGCCGACGAAAACATCGTTGGAACCGTCACAGTTGGAAGGCATCGGGTAGACTGATTCGTTCAAGTTATCGAGTACTTGAATTCCCGGAAAGGCTGCAAATGCTTCTCTTGCTTGTTCGGGAGAAATGGGCGATTCAGTTTCGACGGTAATCGATTCGCTATGGCAATTCCAAACGGGAATACGTACGCAGGTCGGGTTGATTTGGATAGAATCGTCCCCCAGGATTTTGCGGGTTTCGTAGACCATTTTCATTTCTTCGCTGGTGTAACCTTCGTGCTTTTCGCTGCCGATTTGTGGAATCGCATTGAAGGCAATCGGGTGCGGAAAGACTTTGTATTCGTAGTCTCTTTTTTCAAGACGGGCTTTGCTCCCTTGAACGAGATCTTCATCCCCCTGCACGCCGGCGCCGCTGGTTGCCTGATAGGTGCTGACGATGACCCGACGAATCGGGGAGATATCGTAAAGCGGTTTCATCGCGACCACCATTTGGGTGGTCGAACAGTTCGGACTGGCAATAATTCCCTTTGCATTCAACGCATCTTGCGGATTGATTTCGGGGATGACGAGCGCCACATCGTCGTTCATTCGCCAATAGCCCGATTCATCAATCACTTTCGCGCCGGCTTCAATGGCGTAAGGCAAATACTCAGCGGCGATATCATCGGGAGTGGATGCAATCACCAGGTCCGTTCCGGCAAACGCATCTTTGGTCAATTCCTCAACGACAATTTCTTCCCCCTTGAAAGTGATCGTCTTCCCGGCTGAGCGGGCAGAAGCGAGAAAGCGAAACTTCTTCGCCTCGAAATTTCTTTCTTCGAGCAACTGAATAATAATCTGACCAACAGCCCCGGTGGCTCCCATTAACGCAACAGTATCAAACACCTGATTCTCCAATGACACATCAAAAACTAGCGATGCAATATCGTTCTATTTACCGAGTTGCCATTGTGACACATTCGCTCCGTTGTTCAATTCAGTAAAGCAGAAATACGTTTTGCATTGACGAAATAGTTGAATCGATCAGAATGAACCCGGAAAGAAAAGGTATTCAAATGGATAACGAAGCGGTTATTGGCAGTTTGCTCGGGACTGCGATTGGCGATGCGCTCGGCTTGCCTTATGAGGGAATTGCTCCTACCCGCGCTGCCCGCATGTTGGGAGAGCCGAGCCGGTATCGATTTTTTCTGGGCAGGGGAATGGTTTCTGATGATACCGAACATTCCTGTATGGTGCTTCAGGCGTTGATCGATTCGGCTGGCAGTGATGATGCGTTCGCGGCTCATTTCGCAAGACAGCTCAAACGCTGGTTTTTGACACTCCCGGCTGGCATTGGTATCGCAACAGCAAAATCGTGCATGAAGCTGCTAATTGGCATCAATCCCAAACGAAGCGGCGTTTTCTCTGCGGGGAATGGTCCTGCAATGCGATCTGCGATTCTGGGAGCAGCAATTGACGATCTGGATCAACTTCGCCGGCTGGTCAAAACGTCAACGCGAATCACGCATACCGATCCAAAAGCAGAGCAAGGAGCATTGGCAGTCGCATTGGCTGCCCGAACTGCAAAGAGAAATCAAAACCCAAACTCATCTGAATACTTCAAACAACTAAGAGAATTGGTTGCAGAAGAACAAGCCGAAGAATTCCTGGATCAAATTACAGCAGTTGAAAAAAGTCTCGCCTCTTCAGAAACAACGATTGAATTCACGGCTCGCCAATACGGAAAACGGGGCGTGAGCGGTTACACTTTGCGAACCGTTCCCGCAGTTCTGCACGCCTGGTTGAGCCATCCAACAGATTACCGTACCGCGATCACGACTATCATTCAATGTGGCGGCGATGCAGACACCACCGCAGCAATTCTCGGCGGCATCATCGGGGCAGGCGTCGGACGCAGCGGATTACCAGAAGAGTTATTGAATCAGTTAATCGAATGGCCGCGTACGGTTCATTGGATGGAAAATCTAGCACGAGTTTATTCAGCAAGTCAATCAACAAACTCACCAATCCGGTCCCCAATATTACCACTCTGGAAAGTTCTGCCCCGCAACCTCTTCTTTTTGATTGTCGTTTTGTTCCACGGCTTCCGCAGACTTGTGCCTCCTTATTGATGTTGTCAGCATGATAATACCTCGTCGTATTCTAACTTCTGTTTCAAAGACACCCCATTCATCACAACTGCGTGAAGTAGCGTAGGTCAGGCTGTGCCTGACAATGATTGTAGTGTCAATGTATGAGCGTTTTTTTGCGGCATGAAACGTCAACAATTCTGAAAAATAAAATCAATAAATGACGATCACTATTTTCGTCAGGCACAGCCTGACCTACGTTACTGACCTACGTTACTACGCAACTCAGACAACCCTGAACGGGATTGTCTGAGCTACCCGGTCAGATACAACATTGCAAATATCGAGAGCCTGACAGAAATCAAATTGCAATAAAAGGTTAACATCAACAAGTCAAATTATAATGGAAGCAAACAATGACAACACGGTTACTATTCAAACTTAATATTCTATTGTTGGCGGGGCTGTTTCTCACGGGGAATGTATTTGTTTTGGAAGCATTCGGGGCGGAACCGCAAAAACAGCGGCCTTTGGTTTTTGTGATTACTGGTGAGAGTAATTCCGGGGGTGTGGGGAGGAATAAGGCTGCAACGGAGAAGGAACGGATGCCGCGGGCTTGTGTGCAGATTATGAATTTGACGGATGGAAAATTTGGATTCGAAAATATGCAGCTTGGTGTGAATAATCTGCGGGATCATTTCGGATTCAAAGAGAAGCAATACGCGATCTATCACGGGTTTGAAAATGAATTAGCCAATGCGGTTGAAGCGGGGGCATTCCCTGGACAGAAACAAGTTTATCTGATCAAAACCGGTCACGGCGGTTCCCGTATTGCTCAATGGGCGAAAGATGCACCTTCGGGGTATTGGAAAAAGTTCGTGCAGCGTATCGATGCCGGGAAAAAACAGTTGCCGGGCAATCCGCAGTGGGTGGTTTGGTTTAGTCTGGGAATCAACGATGCGCTTGCCAAAACGCCGGTTGATCAATGGAAAAAGCAAACCCGTGCGCATTTGAAAAAGATTAAAACAGAATTGCCCGGCTGTATCATCGTGATGACTCAATTCGAATCGATGGGGTTCCCCAAATACAACGCTGCGATTGCAGAAATCGCCAAAGAGGAGCCGAATGTTTTTTCAGTCAATTCAAAGGGAGCCGATTTGGTTGATATTTATCATTGGAGTTACGACGGACTGAAAACCATCACTCAGCGAATGATCGCGGTAACACAGAAGGAAATTGATTCGCCGTAAATCGTCGGAATTATTTGAGCGATGCTAAACGAATTAGTGGTCGCTGTTTGTGGAATCGATAAAGTTCGTTAATTGTATGAAGTATTTATCGTAGCGGGCGGTCATGGGAGCCTGGAGAGTTATTTCTGTTATTGGTGAGTTTTCTGAAGAGAGCAGGTAGCTGCCGCCGGTTATTGATGCAGAAGCGGTGAGGACGCCGGAGGAGTTTTTCAATTTTGTTGTTTGATCTGCTCTCCAGATGATTTTTGGATCGGTTTCGAGGTCTCCGGTTTCGTACAGGTACATCCCATTATTCGTCAGCAGAATAAAATACTCCCCCGGTAATTCGTACTCTCCTGTCTTGACGGTGACTTGTGGGAATAGTTCCTGCGGCGATTCTTCTTTAAGGTTGACAGTCGTTTGGTTATATAAAATCGCACGGTCTTGTGTTGAGGTTGGTGGTTCGCTGAGTGAACTGATTTCTGGGAATTGGTGAATCGCGATTGTTTGAAATGCGTTGAGAATTTGGTTGTACGTGCTGTTTCTTTCTCGGCGATAATAAAGTCCGAATTGAATGAGCATCATTTCGATTTCCGGGCTGTACGGTTCCCGCTCGGCGTAAAAATTACATAAGGTTTCAATGAGCAGATCGATTCGCGAATCAGCCGGGTCGATATCGGGGGGAATGAATTCCTGGGGTGAGTTTTCAATAACAGATTGCCTGATCGCTTCTTCTGTTGTTGTCAGTCCCAAACTTTCCCAGACAGGAGTTTGGCTTAATTGTAGCAGTCGTGTGATGATCTGTTCGTTATCGTATTGCCGTAGTTGTGATAAAAATGTAATTAGACAGTTGAGTATTTGCTTTGGGGCAGCTTCGCTTTGGCGTTTCACTTCGACCGGCGAAGAGGTCAATGAGAGTTGCAAGCCGAGATGCTCTTGAACGCCTTGCCTCCATTTTTCGGCCTGTTTCGATGTCGTGCCGTGAAGCACTTCGCGATGTGCTTTTTCGAGTAGTTCGATGATTTTTCGTCGCTCTGATTCTTCCATCAGTTCGGGATGCGTGAGAGAGCGATCAATCTTTTTGCCAGCCACCACGCAGCGGTAAAGAGAAAGGCGGTCGTATTCATTTCGCAGTTGAATACGGCTGACTTCCTGGAGCATGAACTGCAATTTCTCGCGGGAATCGGGAAAGGCAGCCGTCATCTGTGTTAATTCAACGCCGTAACACCAGTTTGGATCGCGGTATCGAAAACCATCGCTGTAGATGGAAGCGACTTCGTAGCCGACCACCCGAACAACCGATTGCATTAAACCGATCGCCTGCCTGTCGATGTAATTGGCTGCGAATTTTTTTGCTCCCAGTTTTCCGAGTTCCGTTGCTCCCCACATTAAACCAATCGTGATTGGGTTAGTGCTGGCAAGAACGCGACCGAAATAAGCTCCCTTGGTAGCCCAGTTCAAATAAGGAGACGCTTTTTGATACGCCCCGTAGGCTTTGATGGCACCGCGAACGGTGTCGTATGTTTGTTGAATGTTGTACGATTTCAAATCGAGCGGGAGTTGATCCATCACCGCGAGCAGATGCAAACCGATTCGATTGAGTGCCCGGGCAAGTTGTTCGGGACTGGTATGCAAAAGCGGATTTTCCAACCCCGGCTGATAAACATGAGCAATCTGCTGAGCGATGTCAATTAAATCATCCCGAAGTAACCGGGCATCAAACGGGCCGTGCGGTGCGTAAGTGTTACTGCGAATTTTTTCGTATATTTTCTCTGCACTGGTATCGAGTATTGCTGCAACCTGTCGGTCTTTTTCTGCAATATCGTGCTGCTGAGAGGTAGCGGGAAAACTGGCGAGCGTTTCTGTGTGATGACCTTCCGATTGCAAATCGAGAAGTTCAGGACTGTCGAGCCATTCGTGAATGGTGCAGTATCGATCCGTCAGTTTTCGAGATTCCTGCTCCAGCCGTGCTGCCTCTGCGTGGAAATCCTGTTGCAATTCTTTTTGATATTGTTCGAGTTCTTTTCGTTGTTGTTCAAGTAGAGCGGCAGGAGTATTGGCAAGTTTATTTTGAACTTGCCAATGATACCGAACCATTAAAACGAGGCTGCCTAATTGAAACAACAATAGAGCAAATAAAACAGGAGAAGTCCCGAGTTGGTCCAACCATTGGGGATTGATCAGCAATGCCACTGCAAGTAGTGCAGTAAGTATTGAGCTGATGATCAGAAGCAAAAGTGATGAGCGAAATAACATGAAACAGTTCAAAAAATATTGTGCTGAAATCAATTGACTGAGGAAACCAGCAAAAAAAGTGAATGGGAATGATCAGTTGATGGAATCCTGGACGGTTCTACGTTACAAGGAACGACAGGAAATTGGTAGAGTTCATGGTGAATTCTGTTTCTGTATCGCCTTCATAAAGAAATAATAAAGGATCAATTGTAATGACAAAAATAAACTTCTTCGCTGCGCTGCTGGTTTTGGTCATGGTTTGTTCTCAACCTCGTATGACAGACGCGGCTGATGGTTTGAAAGTAGGAGAGGCCGTTCCTGAATTTTCTGCCCTTGATGATCAGGGTAAGAAGTGGAACTCGAAAGAACATGTCGGCAAGAAAATTCTTGTCGTTTATTTTTACCCCGCAGATATGACAGGTGGTTGTACCAAACAGGCTTGTGCCTTCAGAGATGATCTGCCGAAGCTGAAAGGAGAAAATGTGGAAGTGGTCGGCGTGAGTGGTGACACGGTTAAGAATCATCAACTGTTTATCAAAGCTCACAATTTGAATTTTACACTTTTGGCTGATACCGAGGGAAAGATCGCAAAAACATTCGGCGTTCCGACGCGAAAAGGAGGCAGCATCCAACGCACCATTGATAACGAAGAGTTCACGTTGACTCGCAGTCTGACAACAGCCCGCTGGACTTTCATTATCGATCTGAATGGAAAACTTGCCCATAAAAACACGGCAGTCAATGCAGCTCAGGACAGTAAAGCAGTGATGAAAATTGTGAAGAAACTTGAGCAGTAAGATAATTGTGAGAATGTAGCGAAGGTGAATTTGTCAACTGAGGAATGTTCAATATGCAAAATGTGATGACTCTTGGTTCATTTGTTTTCTTTACGGCGTTAGTTGGTTTAATTACCTGGATTCTGACGCGAAAAGATCGCCATGATACCACCGCAGGATATTTTCTGGGCGGGCGAGCGTTAACGGGTGGATACATTGCAGGATCGCTGCTGTTGACGAATTTATCGACCGAACAACTGGTCGGACTTAATGGAGCCGCTTTTGAAGACGGTTTATGTGTGATGGCGTGGGAAGTGATCGCAGCGATGTCGCTGGTGATTATGGCTCTAATCTTTTTGCCAAAATATCTTCGCAGCGGGATCGCGACCATACCGCAATATCTTGAACTTCGTTTTGATCATAACACCCGCGCGATAACTTCGCTGATTTTCATTATTGCGTATGCCGGAATTCTGCTTCCGATTGTGCTTTACACCGGAGCGACCGGGTTGAATTCGATGCTTGATATTCATTTGCTGTTAGGTGTCAGCGAGACAACAGCGTTATGGGTGACGGTTTGGCTGATCGGAATTATTGGTTCGATTTACGCCATCTTTGGTGGCCTGCGAACCGTTGCCGTTTCCGATACGATTAACGGATTCGGCTTACTCGTAGGTGGTTTACTGATTACCTGGTACGCCCTTTGCGCGGTCAGCCCGGAAGCTCCACTGAGCGCGTTTGCAAAATTGCAGGAAGCTCATCCGGAAAAGTTTAATTCACTTGCCTCCAAAGATCAGTCTGTTCCGTTTGCCACTTTGTTTACCGGAGTGCTGTTGTTGAATCTGTTTTACTGGTGCACGAATCAGCAAATTATTCAACGCACCTTTGGTGCCTCTTCATTGAAAGAAGGGCAAAAAGGAGTTTTACTGGCTGGTTTTTTCAAGATACTGGCTCCGTTGATTTTGGTGGTCCCTGGGATTATCGCTTTCCATCTTTACGCTTTTGCACCGATTGATGGTAAACGGGTGACTTTTCTCGATATTACCACAGAACCAGTTGCAGCTTTGGGGACTTTCCATGATGACGACGAATTGAAACCAATTAGAATTCATGGAAGAGCGATCGCCGAGTTGATGAATATCGATCCTTCATGGGATAAAGAGAAACAACTCAGTGAAGCTCAAAAATGGGTCGGAAAAACAGTCCCGTATAACTCGGGAAATTTTACCATTCATAAAGTTCTGGGGCCGGGTGTGGTGATCACAAGAGATGGTGCTACAAAATTCCATTTTCACAGTGGTTTTACAGAGGAAGAACTGAAAAGATTAGTCCCTCTTCGTCGCAAAGATAAGGCGTATGGGACGCTGGTACGAAATGTTCTTCCGGGTTACCTGACTGGATTTTTTGCCGCCGCGATTATTGGTGCAATTCTGAGTTCCTTTAACTCGGCTCTGAACAGCACAGCCACACTGTTCAGCCTGGGAGTTTATCAGCACATGCTGCACCCGAGTGCCGATGAAAAAAGAGTGATTAAAGCCGGGAAGGTTTTCGGATGGGGGATTGCAATTTTTGCAATGACGATGGCTCCTCTTCTGGAAGGACAGGACAGCATTTTCGGTTACCTGCAAAAAATGAACGGGCTGTATTTTATTCCGATTTTCTCAGTCGTTGTTGTCGGGATGATCTCGAAAAAAATCCCAGCGATTGCAGCAAATATCGCGTTGGTTGTTGGCTTCGCCGCGATTGCCATTGGCTACTTTGTTCCCAGTGCGGAAATTTGGGTCGAAAGAATCAACGGCTTCCACTTCCTGGGAATGGTTTTCATCTCTCTTGTTTTGTTGATGATGTTTATCGGAAATATTGTGCCAAGAAAAACTCCCTGGGTGCAGGAAGTGACCGACGACATCGATCTGACTCCCTGGAAACCTGCGACCCCACTTGGGATTTTACTGATCCTGATCGTTCTGGGAATTTACTACGCTTTTGCAGATGCGTCCGTGATTTGAGCTGAAAGTAGGGTCCGCTATTGTGAACCACGTATGAAAAGGAGGCGTCGAATGACCAGCATGGTCCGCAATAGCGGCCCCTACGGTTCCGGTACAATCAATTCCAATGCTTGCGGGAGGATTTTGAACTCCAGCGGTGTTTCGCCGAGTGGATCACCATCGGCTTGAATGGCAACTGGTTTATCTGATTCAATTCTTAATGAATCGGTCCGAAAGCGTTCGACCAATGGAGATTCGATTTTTGAGGTGAGAATCCCTCGCAGGAAATTCAAGGTCATGTTCCATCGATTGGCAGACTTGAAAAGACAGACATCGAACAAGCCGTTGTTTTCAATTGCATCGGGACAGAGAGAAAGATTTAACGCATAACGAGGCAGATTCGCAATGACAACCATTTCGCAAATTCGTGGCGATGAACTCTCGCTGGAAAAAACGCGAAGTGATTCGCATCGGTTGAGCCAAAGTCTCTTCAAGATCGGGCCGATGTAATTTAACTTGGTGATATGCCCGGTTCTTTTACGGTGAACCCACTCGATTATTTCTGCATCTAAACCACAACTGGCCATCACGGCAAAGCGATGCGAACCGGCTTGTCCAAGATCGATTGTTTTTGAATACCCGCGAGCAATAATCTGAGCCACCTTGTTTCCATCCTGCGGAATTCCAAACTGTCTGGCGAGTAGATTTTCGTTTCCCATCGGTAGTATCGCAAGTGGCAATCCGGGATGACGGTTGATCAAGTCATCAATGGTTCCATCGCCGCCGGCTGCGACAATACATTTGAGTTTTTGACGAAAATCTTCTGATTGAAGTTGCTCTGCAAATTGTTCCCGATCCGTAAAAAGTAGCGGCTCAATTCCTAGATGTTTCAAACCATCCACCAGTTTTTTTAATTGAGCCGCTCGAATCCCAGAACCCGATCTGGGATTACGTTGGATCGCAACGGTGGTCGCAAAATCAGACAAGACATTTTCCTTTGAGTTCTGTCCCGGTAAATCTGGAACCAAACAAGTTTCAGGCGAGCCGGGGGTGTTACCCCTTGGTTGCTCTGCTATTACAAATCGGTTGCAGTCTACACTCGAAGGTGCCAAGGTCATCACTGACCCGGCTCGCCTGAATCGATTCTAAAAGAACATTTCGAGAATGTCTTTTCCCTTCACGTATACGACCCAGCCGCCGGAGATGAAGAAGCCGATGCAGGAGAGGATTAAAAAGAAGTCGAAGATAATTGATGGTTTGAGTCGCTTATCGGTTTGTCGGAAACGGAAAAATAATGCACCGATCCCCAGCATCGGGAGCAAAATGCCCTGCATGATGCCCGCCCACAGAACTGCAACATCTGGTTTCATGTTGGTACAAAACAGAAACAGGCATATTGAAGGCAACACGATCCCGAGAATCGAAATGGAGCGGTTATGTGCTTTCTGGTCGCCTCGTTTAATCCAGCCCAGGATTTTGAACAGGTCGGTATAAACTCGCGTGTGTCCTGCATTGGCAACCAGAAAAGTTGAATAGAGTACTGCGATCGCTCCAATCAAAAATAACCAGCGGGCGTATTCTCCGAAGACAGGCACATACGCTTCTGCCAGTGTGCTTGTCATTCGCATCCCTTCCGGATCGCGACCGTAACGATGCAAAACGGAAACACCCACCAGATAAAAAGCGACCGTTGCGGTTGTGTAGACGACCATCGAAAGAAAAACATCGTAGTGCATCACTCGCAACCAGCCTTTGGCGCGGCGCAACCAGTCTTCGGTATCGCGATGCGGTCCGGTATGGACAGCGTATCCTTTTTCCAGGCACCAATAAGGGTAAGCGACCAGTTCGGATGCCCCAACACCAATAATTCCAAAAGTCGCGAGCGCTGTTGCCAGCGGTTGAATTCCTTCTTGAGCCGAAGGAAACCCGAACGAAAGCCCCTTCAATATTTCATCAAAACTGATGTGCCATTCCTGTGTTGATTGCAAAGAGATGAAGTTGCCGATGGTGATGAATGTGAAAAGAACAACGAGTACGGTCGTGAAATTTTGCAGGATGGAATATCGCCCATTCACCAGCAGGCAAATCGTAATCAGTGTCGCAGCGAATGCCCAGTATTTGTCGTCGTATGTATAAGGATCGACCAGTTCCTCCCCGTTTTGAACAGATTGAACCGCCTGTTCGCCTCGCTTTTCAAGCCGTGATAATTTTTTACGCAGCAATTTTCCTCCCTGAATGATGCGTTGTTTTTCATGCTCGGCAAGATTGGTAAATTTTTCGGTCTGTTTTTCTCGCTCGGCTTCCCAGTCGAGCAGCCAGGCAATTTCCTTATGGGAAGGGATTTGAATTGCTTCGCGGTAGTCGCCGGTTAAGGGCATCGCGATGGCAGCGGCTTGCCCGACGCCGCCCACAATCCCACCCAACTGTGCAATACTGAAAAGCATCATCAATAACCAGAACCAGAGAATCCAGTTTAGTTGCAGGAACCGACCAGGGATTTGATTGAGTGCCTGCAGCGCCGTCTTTCCATGGGTGATGGTGTGCCGACCGAGTTCAATCTGCACAAAAACCTTAATCACGCAACCCAATATGATAATCCAAAGCAGCGATATCCCGGCTTGTGCGCCTGTTTTGGTCGTCGCAATCAATTCACCCGAACCGACAATGCTCCCTGCAATAATAAGCCCGGGGCCTAATTGCCTTAATGTATTCAAAAGAGATTTCGGTGCTTCGCGAACTTCGTTCTCAAGACGAGTGTCGATTCGTTTGTCTGACTTAGAAGTATTCATTGATGTATCCAGCTACCCGCATTAAATAGCGGGCGATGGTTCTAAGGAAATAATATCAATAGCGGTTGATGTACGTGCTTATAACCGGATAGAATCAGAAACGCAAACGCTTCTGCTGGCAGAAAAAACTTCTGAGATTGAATGTCATTTTGCCAGGACTGGTAAGACATCTTGAAATCTTTTCAAGTCCATACTAGCATTACGGGCGAAAAGAGAAGAGAGTGGCTTTTGTGATAGCCTCTTC
>Ga0316208_1001161_pt1 | contig 26134 bp, 36 predicted proteins | sample 3monopyrite_MG_FD_204944 | JGI IMG/M metagenome (GOLD analysis project Ga0316208, IMG submission 204944) | Microbial mat bacterial communities from mineral coupon in-situ incubated in ocean water Damariscotta River, Maine, United States -... | ecosystem: Environmental > Aquatic > Marine >... | reverse complement strand
GCTTATCATCGATATTCTTTTAGGTATTACCCTCATCAATGTAAGCACCCACACAAATTACTTCATCATATTTTTTTAAAGAGCTGAATCAGGATTCTTATTTCTTCAATAAAATCAACCGCTTGCGCCGCTGTCTTTGATTGTTTGCCTGTTCAAGAGGTGCGTATTATACACCCCAGTTATGACCCGTCAAGTTATTTAATGTGTTTTTTTAAAGTAACTTAAATAGATCGTTTTCCGTAGAGATACCACTCCAACCTACGGCCAAAACACCACCGCAAAAAAAAGAATTACTTTTTATCCTCAGCTGCATCCCGAGCTAAAAACTCTTCGTCACGCTGAGCCTGTGCAAACGCTTCATCCATTTCGTCAAACTGGCCAGTCGAATGATTTGCATCTGGCTTTGACTCAGGCTCGTGCAATTCCTCATCAAGCTCTTCATCTTCATCTTCATTCTGGCGAACAAAACCTTTGGAGAAAAACAAACCCACCTCAAAGAGCAACAACATTGGAAGCGCCAACAGGGTTTGCGAGATTGCATCAGGTGGCGTCAATAACATCGCAAATACAAAAACAGATACCACAATATAAGGCCGCTTTTCGCCAAGCTTTTCGGGCGTAATTATGCCTGCCCATACCACAAGAATTGTTGCTATCGGCACCTCAAAGGCCAAACCAAAAGCAAAAAACATTTTTAAAACAAAATCCAGGTATTTGCTAATATCCGTCATTATCGCCACACCGTCGGGCGCAACGCTGGTGAAAAAACCAAAAACTAACGGAAAAACAACAAAATAGGCAAACACCCCGCCAAGGTAAAACAAACAGGTACTGGAAGCCATCAATGGGAAAACCATTTTTTTCTCATGCTGATACAAGCCTGGCGCAATAAAACCCCAGAACTGATACAACACCATCGGCATTGCCAGAAAAATAGACAAAACCAGCGTCAACTTAAACGGCGTAAAAAAGGGCGAAGCCACATCGGTTGCAATCATCGTGCTGTCGCCAGGCAAATGCACCATTAGCGGAGCGGCCAGGGCCTCATACAGGTCGTTGGCAAAATAGATCATCGAAAAAAAAAGCACCAGCACTGTCGCAACGATTCGCAATAATCTATCACGCAACTCAACAAGATGTGCAACTAACGGCAATTCGCTTTTGATGGTCTTTGATTGGGGTTTTCTTTTGAACATAAACTACTTGGACGCTGTGGAGTTAACCGAGTCGGCTTTTTCGTTAAAATTAGCAGGCGCAGGTGCCTGCTCAGCCTCTTCAAGCTTTTTTGCGCTCGCTTCTACTTCTTCAACTGATTTTCGTTTCACGGCCGGGGTGGCGATATCCAGATCGACACTTCGATCAAGTATCTCTTTTTGATCTTCAAGTTTTCGCTGCAGCTCATCAGCTTTATCGACTTCGAGCTGAATTTCTGATTTAACCGCATTTGCCATTCGTCGAAATTGCCCAATCCAGTATCCCGCCTTTTTCATCATACCGGGAAATCGCTCGGGGCCGACAACAACCAGCGCGACAACTGCAATAAGGACAAGCTCCCAAAAACCGATATCAAACATAGATGTGTAAATTGCCTTTGTTATTTCACCTGACAGGTAATTAGCAGGCGATAATTAGCCTTTTTAGCTTTCTTTTTTTGATTCTTCTTTTTTGGCAACGCTAACTTCAATTACATCATCTGCTTTTTCACTTAAGCGCTCATCGGCTTTTTTCTCAGCGTTTTCCTGACCTTCGTTCATCGCACCTTTAAAACCTTTTACCGCTGATCCCAAATCAGAACCTACATTCCGCAGTTTTTTCGCGCCAAACAACAACAACACAATAACCAATACAATGGCCAGTTGCCAAATACTCACTCCACCCATGATTCTCTCCTAAACTTCACTTTATCGATAAGTATATATATTAATACCTAATATCAACATGAATCACACTTACCGTTTAATTTGTTGAATTTACAGCGACACCCAGAACCTCAAACCACAAGCGTTGAGCATGAATGAAAATTACGATAGCTGAGCATTATAAGCAAATTACCCTGTCTTGCACACAAAATTCAATTTATCTGACTACAAATCAACCATTAAGTTCGAGCATTACTTCAATGCCAGGCAGGAAGCCTCTGGAGTTGCCGCCCAGACCAGCGCTAGCCGCTCACTCATTCGCTGCAAATCAGCTTTATCTGCCGCATAAACAACGCAAAATTTAAGCGTCTTATCGCTATCGCGTACCTTATAGCTAAATCGCTCACCCTGCCTCTCAATTAAGCGACTTTCACCGGGCGGAAGACGGGTATAAAAAGAAAAAGTCGGTTTCTGACGATTAACCGAGACCAGCAAGCCAATAAATGTTGGCCTTAAAACCGAAACCTTGAAAACTAATACATCGCCAGGGACAGGGCGAGCAGGTAGTGGAAGATACTTTCCCTGTTTTTCATATTTAAATCCGACTAAATTTTCCAGCAGGGGTGCCGCTGTTGGCGACACAGACTCATAACGATCCTTAATAGATGGGCTTTGTTTTACAACAAGAATTGTTAAAAGGCTGGCAATAAAAACACCCAGGAAAATAATAAAGGTACTTTTGCGCATCACTTTGCGCTGCTTTATCCTGTCCAGCTCTTTTTGCTCAGGCATAAACACTGCTCCGTTGTTTCTAATCTATTATAAGCGCGAGCAAATATTGCTATTTATTGGGGGAGATTTTGAGAGCTAGCGCGGGAGGCTTTCTCTTCCAGGCCGGACAAACCAAAGCGGCGCTCTAACTCGTCAAGTATTTCCTGAGGCTCGATTCCCTGGTCAACCAGCATGATCATTGAGTGAAACCAAAGATCAGCAGTTTCATAGATGATTTCTTCTTTTTTACCACCCTTGGCGGCAATAATCGTTTCTGCAGACTCTTCACCAATTTTTTTTAAAATAGTGTCCAGACCTTTGGCATATAAACTTGAAACATAGGAACTGGACGGGTCTGCATTTTTTCTTTCTTTGAGCGCTTCAGTTAACCGCTTAAAAATATCACTCATGTTTACTTGCTCTTTTTATATATTTCATCTGGATTTTTGATAACGTGATCAGTTACCTGCCAGGCATTATTTTCATATTTTTTATAAAAACAGCTCTCGCGACCGGTGTGACAGGCGATAGAGCCGATCTGCTCAATGGATAGCAGCACGACATCATTATCGCAATCTAAACGGATTTCACTGACTTTTTGTATATGGCCGGACTCCTCGCCTTTAGGCCAGAGCTTGTCTCGTGAACGCGACCAGTATACCGCCCGATTTGTCTCCACTGTTTGCTGCAGCGCTTCTTTATTCATCCAGGCGAACATTAATATCCGACCGGTTTCTTCATCCTGCGCAATTGCCGGAACCAGGCCTTTTTCATCCCATTTAATTTCGTCCAACCAGGTCGGACTCACGGTAGGCGAACCTCAATACCGGCATTCTGCATAACCTGCTTGGCCTCACCAATCGCATGCTCACCAAAGTGAAAAATGCTCGCGGCCAATACTGCATCTGCTTTGCCTTTTGTCACACCTTCGACCAAATGTTTCAACTCGCCAACGCCGCCGGATGCAATAACGGGAATGTTTACGGCATCGGTAATTGCTCGCGTTAACTCAAGATCAAAGCCGATTTTTGTTCCGTCGCGATCCATGCTGGTTAAGAGAATTTCACCCGCACCATAATCGGCCATTTTTATGGCCCACTCGACAGCATCAATACCTGTTGGTTTTCGACCACCGTGGGTGAAAATTTCCCAACGGTTTTGCTCTCCATCTTTACTGATTTTTTTTGCATCAATAGCGACGACAATACATTGAGAGCCAAAACTTTCGGCTGCGACACGAACAAATTCGGGGTTGAAAATAGCGGCGGTATTGATACCAACCTTATCTGCACCCGCATTTAACATGCGGCGAATATCTTCAACCTTGCGTATACCACCACCAACTGTCAATGGGATAAAAACCTGACTAGCGACGGCTTCAACGACATGAATGATGGTTTCTCTGTTATCAGAACTTGCGGTAATATCTAAAAAAGTGATTTCGTCCGCGCCTTCTTCATCATATCGACGGGCAACTTCTACCGGGTCACCTGCGTCACGAATATCGACAAACTGCACACCTTTTACAACACGCCCATTATCAACATCTAAACAGGGGATTATTCTTTTTGCTAGTCCCACGTCTGATCTCTACCTTGACTGTGTTTCAGAAACAGTTTCTGAAAAATCTTCGCTGTATCTTCTGGCTTTTTCAAAATCCAGTGAACCTTCATAAATGGCGCGCCCGGTAATGACAGCAGCAACACCCTCACCCTCGACTTCACAAAGCGCTTTAATGTCTTCCATATTGGTGACGCCACCTGAGGCAACAACCGGAATGCGAATGGATTGAGCGAGTTTAACTGTCGCCTCGATGTTGACGCCGGTAAGCATTCCGTCACGGCCGATATCGGTATAAATAATGGATTCCACACCCATGCTCTCAAAACGCTGGGCCATATCGATTACATCGTGGTTGGATAATTTTGACCAGCCATCGGTTGCGACTTTTCCGTTTTTTGCGTCAAGCCCAACAATGATATGACCGGGAAATTCTGCGCACATGTCTTCTACAAAATGTGGGGTTGTAATTGCCTTGGTGCCAATGATGACGTAACGCACGCCGGCATTTAAATAACTTTGAATGGTTTTTTCTTCACGAATACCACCACCCACCTGCACATCAAGGTCGGGGTATTTTGTCGTGATTTCATTTATGACACCGGCATTAACCGGCTCACCAGCAAATGCGCCATCCAGATCGACAATATGTAATCGTTTTGCCCCGGCCTCCACCCATCTTGCCGCCGCATCTATCGGGGCATCGTATTCGGTGACATCGTCCATTTCACCTTGACGTAAACGAACACATCTTCCACCTTTTAAATCAATTGCAGGTATTACTAACATTGGTCATCTCCATTCCAGCGGGCAAAATTTGATAATAAAGTTAAACCGGCGCGGTGACTTTTTTCAGGATGAAACTGTACCGCAAAAATATTTTCGCTGGCAATAGAAGCAGCGAACTTAACACCATAATCGGTTAAGCCGGCGACAACGCTCGTATCCCTGGCATCAACATAATAACTGTGCACGAAATAAAAACGGCTCGCGTCAGGAATACCTTTCCATAGAGCGTGCGATTTTATCTGCATCACCTGATTCCAGCCCATGTGTGGGACTTTTAATTTTTCGCCGGCATCATCGATCATCGAATCACCGAAATATCGCACATTACCGGAGAACAAACCCAGGCAATCAATGCCGCTGTTTTCTTCACTGTGATCCATTAACGCCTGCATGCCGACACAAATAGCCAGAAAAGGTTTTTCTTTGGCGACTTCGCGGATAACGCCATCAAGTTCTGACTTCTGCAAACCAGACATGCAATCACGCATTGCCCCAACACCAGGAAAAACAACACGATCGGCTTTTTTTATTTCGTCCGGGTTGCTGCTAATGATGACGTCGGCATTTTCTACCGCACGGGCGACCGCCTTTGCAGCCGAGTGCAAATTCCCCATGCCGTAATCAATAATAGCGATTGAGTCCATACGACTTACAACGCACCTTTGGTCGAAGGAATAATGCCCGCCATTCGCTCATCAATGGCAACCGCCATGCGTAAAGCACGACCAAAGGCCTTGAAAACGGTCTCGGCAATGTGATGCGAATTTCGGCCACGCAGATTATCGATGTGGATAGTTGCGTTAGCATGATTAACAAAACCCTGAAAAAATTCATAAAAAAGCTCGGTATCAAAAGAGCCAATGCTGCCTTTTGTGAATTTAACATTAAACTCTAAACCCGGACGGCCGGAAAAATCGATAACGACTCGGCTTAAAGCTTCGTCCAGCGGCACATAAGCATGGCCGTAACGGGTAACACCTTTTTTATCGCCCATGGCTTTCGCACATACCTGGCCTAATGATATGCCAATATCTTCAACAGTGTGATGAGCATCAATGTGCAAATCACCTTTTGCTTCAATATTTATATCAATCATACCGTGGCGAGCAATTTGGTCAATCATGTGCTCAAGAAAAGGCACACCTGTATTGAGTTTAGATTGTCCTTGGCCGTCGAGATCAATCGCAACTGAAATTTGCGTCTCTAAGGTGTCTCGTGAGATTGTTGCCGTTCGATTGACCATTTACAAACTCTCCTGCAATGCTTTTAAAAATGCGGCGTTTTGATCTTTTTTACCAACAGTAACCCGCAAACAATCGGTCAACGCGCCACCACTGCCCGTTAAATTTCGAATTAATATGCCTGATGCTTTTATTTTCTCAAAAACCTGGTTTGCCTGACCCGCTGCAGTTTTGAATAAAATGAAATTGGCTTTTGTCGGGTAACATTGAATTTTCGGTATTTTTTTCATTTCAGTGTATAACGCTTCTCTGTTCTCACATAGCTGCTGGGTCTGCCGATTAAACATATCGACATTTTCCAGCGCGTACTCTACGCTGGCCTGCGTTAGGCAATTGATGTTAAATGGCATACGAACTTTATTAAATTCATTTATCCATCGTGAATTACCCATCATGTAACCTAAACGCAAACCGGCCAAACCCATTTTTGAAACTGTTCGCATCACAATCATATTTTCGTATTTTGATAAAAACTGATCGAAACTGGCATCAGCGAATGCGTAATACGCTTCATCGATAACAACCAACCCGGGAGATACTTCAATAATTTGGCAAATATCTTTTTCGTCAAATAAATTCCCCGTGGGGTTGTTCGGATAAGCGATAAAAACAACTGCGGGCTGAGTGGCTTCTATTTCTACCAGCGTGGCTTCGAGATTTAATGAAAAATCATCATTTAAATCCACAGCGCGATATTGCATACCTGCGAAAATTGCCGTCATTTTATACATCACAAATGCCGGCGCTATCGAAAACAAAGTCGCTCCTGGCTTGGACAAAGCTAGACAAATAATTTGAATCAACTCGTCAGAACCGTTACCCAGCAGCAAACCGGCGCTTTCAGGAATATTCATTACCTGACGTAATTTGGACTGAAGTCCGCGCGCTTCCGGATCAGGGTAGCGATTAAGAGATGACGTCTGAATACGTGCGAGCCAGCCTGTTTTTATGGGCGCCTCCCACTCATACGGATTTTCCATATTATCCAGCTTTATTAGCTTATTCGCTTCACCTACGTGATAAGCGTGTAACTCTCTAATTTCGGGTCGCACATATTCTACGATACGGTCAGTGCTCATTATCTTTACTATTTAGAATTAATTGAGTGATGGTCAGTTTTTCATGCGATATTCGGCTGAACGTGCATGCGCAGTTAAACCTTCGCCTCGTGCGAACGGTGATGCTATTTTGCCAAGCTCGGCAGCACCTTCAGGCGAACACATAATAAGACTGGAACGCTTTTGGAAATCATACACCCCTAGCGGCGAACTGAATCGTGCAGTTCGGGATGTCGGTAACACATGATTCGGGCCTGCACAATAATCACCGATGGCTTCGGCGGTGTAACGCCCCATAAAAATCGCACCCGCATTTTTGATTTTCTTGACGTATTCTTCAGGCTCGTCAATTGACAACTCTAAATGCTCCGGCGCAATAAAGTTTATCACGTCTGCGGCTTCATCCATGTCTTTAACAAGAATCAAAGCGCCGCGAGCGGTTAATGAAGCTTTGATAATTTCTGCCCGCTCCATTGTTGGCGCGAGTTTTTCTATACTATCATTTACCTTATTCAAATATTCCTGATCAGCAGTCACAAAAATAGACTGTGCGTCTTCATCATGCTCGGCCTGTGAAAACAAATCCATTGCGATCCAGTCGGGATCGGTTTTACCATCGCAGACAACCAGAATTTCAGAAGGCCCAGCAATCATGTCGATGCCAACCGTGCCGTAAACCATACGTTTGGCCGTTGCCACATAGATATTACCCGGACCAACAATTTTTGCCACTTGCGGAATGGTTTCAGTGCCATACGCAAGTGCGGCAACGGCCTGCGCACCACCGACGGCAAAAACGCGATCAACGTCTGCAATTGAGGCAGCGGCCAGCACTAAGTCATTTACAATACCGTCAGGCGTTGGCACGACCATAATTAACTCTTCAACCCCGGCAACCTTTGCAGGTATTGCGTTCATCAAAACAGATGATGGGTATGCAGCCTTTCCGCCAGGCACATACAAACCCGCGCGATCCACCGGCGTTACCTGCTGGCCTAACATGGTACCGTCGGCTTCGGTATAATTCCACGAATCCTGTTTTTGATGCTCGTGATAAGAACGAATTCTCGCCGCTGATATGGTCAACAGTTCACGCGTTTGATCATCTAAGGCGTCGTAGCTTTTTTGAAGCTGTGCCTTAGAAATTTCCAGCTCGTCCGCCGACTGAATATTCATTCGATCAAACTTGTTGGTATATTCGATCAAGGCGTCATTACCGCGCGTTTTAACCTGATGCAATACATCTTTTACAACACCGAAAACCACATCATCAGACACCGATTCCCACTCTACTAATGACTCAAGTTCAGACCAGAAGCTATCAGAGTTTGTTGAAATTTGTTTTACGTTTATCATAGTCTGTCTCGGATTCTGTTTTTCAGTTCTTATTTAATTCAACAGCTTCAGTCATTTGTTTGATAAAATCTTTTATCATTTTTGACTTTGTCTTTAGTGATGATTTGTTCACGATTAAACGTGAGCTTACGTCTGCAATATGTTCCAACGGCTCAAGCCCGTTGGCACGCAGTGTATTGCCGGTATCAACCAGATCAACAATCGCATCGGCCAAACCGACAATCGGCGCGAGCTCCATAGAACCATATAACTTGATGATTTCGACCTGTTCGCCTTTTTCGGCATAGTATCGCTGCGCGGATTTGACAAATTTTGTGGCGATTCGACGCCGACTACCAGCCGCTGCTAAACCCGGTTTTCCTGCAACCATCAATTTACATTTTGCGATATGTAAATCCAGTGGCTCGTAAACGCCTTCACCGCCATGCTCCATCAACACATCTTTACCGGAAACGCCAAGGTCAGCTGCACCATATTCTACATAAGTCGGCACATCGGATGCGCGGACAATAACCAGTTTTATGTGATCGATATTCGTATCTAATATCAGCTTTCGGCTAGTTTCCGGGTCATCGATTGGCTCAATACCCGCGTGTTTTAATAAGGGCAGGGTGTCTTTGAAAATACGCCCTTTCGATAACGCGATTGTTAGTTGATTGCTCATGTTTATATATCTATGAAACCCGTAAGAAATAAAGCTGTTACAAAATAAAGTATTACGAAGGTATTCTTCGTATTTTAGCACCCAGGAGAGAGAGTTTTTCTTCGATACGCTCATAACCACGATCAATATGATAAATTCGCTCTATCAGTGTGTCACCTTCTGCAACCAGTGCAGCTAATACCAAACTTGCAGACGCACGCAAGTCTGTTGCCATCACAGGTGCGCCGGTTAATTTTTCTACCCCGGTACAAATAGCGGTGTTACCTTCAAGACGAATATTTGCGCCCATGCGTTGTAGCTCCTGAACGTGCATAAAACGGTTTTCAAAAACGTTTTCATTAATCACACCAACACCCTCGGCCACACAATTCAGCGCCGTAAACTGAGCCTGCATATCGGTAGGAAATGCGGGATACGGCGCAGTACTCAAATCAACCGCCTTTGCTCGTTTGCCTTTCATGTCAACTTCGATCCAGCTTTCACCAACCTCAATTTCAGCTCCAGCCTCACGTAATTTGGCAATCACACTTTCAAGCAAATTCGGCTGTGTATCGCGCAACCTAATTTTGCCGCCAGTTATTGCAGCGCCAACCATGTACGTGCCAGTTTCAATTCGGTCTGAGACAACACTATGCTCACCGCCGTGTAATGTTTCAACACCATCAATCACTATCGTATCTGTGCCGGCACCAGAAATTTTCGCACCCATGGTTATCAGGCATTTTGCCAGGTCGACAACTTCAGGTTCTTTTGCCGCGTTTTCTATTGTCGTCTGTCCGTCAGCCAATGTCGCGGCCATCATTAAGTTTTCAGTACCGGTAACCGAAACCACATCCATGTAAATGCTGGCGCCTTTTAATTTTTTTGCTTTTGCTTTGATATAGCCGTTTTCGACGACGATATCAGCACCCATCGCCTCCAGGCCTTTAATATGCAAGTTGACTGGTCGTGAGCCAATCGCACAACCGCCCGGCAACGAAACAATCGCTTCACCGAAACGGGCAACTAACGGCCCAAGCACAAGAATGGATGCGCGCATGGTTTTAACAAGCGCGTAAGGAGCTTCAAAGCTATTGATGGTTGAGCTATCAACTTCGATGTTCATTTTTTCATCGACAGTTAACTCCACACCCATTCGCCCCAACAATTCCATTGTTGTTGTCACATCTTGAAGATGCGGTACATTTTTAACAGTAACTGGTGTGGATGCCAGCAAAGTTGATGCAAGAATAGGTAATGCCGCGTTTTTAGAACCGGAAATTTTTACCTCGCCGTTAAGCTGGGTACCGCCGGTAATAATAAGTTTATCCATATCGTTTTATTTTGATCTGATTAATAAGTGCGCGAATACAATAATTAGCAGGGGGACTATAATTGTTAGCCTTTATTTAGGTCTGCTTTCCCATTGAGCCTGGGTATATGATTTTATGGATAACGCGTGAAGAGTACCGTTAGTAATAAGATCACCAAGTGTGGCATACACCATTTTCTGCTGTTTAAGCATGCTTAGGCCATCAAAGGCATCACTAATAACAGTGACACTAGCGCTACAGCCATCGCCATCAAGAATAACTTCGGCACCGGGAATCCCCTCTTCAATCAGGGATTTTATATTAACTTCTGACATTTTAGACCACTAATTTAATACGGAAAAACGCATTATAACGTGATTTGATAAGGAATTAACCAGAAAATAAACACATTTTCCATGAAAGCGCACAATTAAGACCACATGTATTTATCGAAGCAAAGTTTTACGTCATGAAATTGGCAGAACATCCTCAAGATTAGACATTTCAGCCAGTGCGATTAGTTTTTTCGGGATGTTAACAAACTGAATAAACATATTTCGCTTTTTCGCTTCTCTAAGCCAGTGAACCATCAAGGCCAGTCCGGAGCTATCGGCATGGTCCACGCCGGCGAAATCGATTGAAACGGACTTATTGATCGGTGCTTCCGAGGCAAATATCACCTTGGTTAAGGCTTCGGCCACAGTCTTGTAACTGAGATCCCCTTCAAGCGTGACTCGCTCGGCGTCAACCTGTATTTGTAAATTAACCTGCAAATCAACCATTTTTTTCAGCCAGTTTTTTTATTAAAGCGTCCATGCCGGATTCTCTGATTTGCTTAGAAAAGCTACTGCGATAATTTGCAACCAGGCTAATGTCATCAATTTTGACATCATACACTTTCCAGTCTTCGCCTTTTTTATGCAGCTTGTAGTCGATAGGAATAGGGAAACCGCCCGGCTGCTCCACTTCTGATCTTACCGTTACATCACCGGAACTGATTTTGCCGCGAAACGGCAAAAAGATAATTTTTTGCTCCGCGTACTCTGACAACGATGTTGCATAAGTCCGAATCAGCAACACTTTAAACGCCCCAACAAACTGCGTACGCTGATTTTTGTTTGCCTTTCGCCAGTATTTTCCTAACGCCCACTTTGACATTTGTTCAAAATCAAAATGCGGCAAGACCAGCTCGTTGACCAGGGCATTAATGTGATTAGGGTCTTTTTTAATTAATACTTTTTCATTTCTGACCCGCTCAAGTGTTTCACTCGCAACACTCTCAATCAGCGCCTGAGGCTCAAGACCCGCCTGTGCCTGCGGCAATGGCAAAAAGAGAAAACAGGCGGCTACCAGGTAACGATTCCATTTTTTCACTTATATCAATCCTTGTATTTTATATTGGACAATTTATTGATAATCACCGGTCATACGCTGCAAATTTGCAACATGCATATTGTAATCATAAACCGTTGTTAAATACTGGGTATAACTTAATACATAACCCTGAAAGGCAGTCACCATTTTGCCGACCGGTTCTATGCCGGCCTCAAAATCAGCGTAGCTCGAAATCATCCATTTGCGCGCCGCTTTTGCGCTTTTCTTTAACGATGACGTGGACTCATAATATGCCCGGACCTGGGCGTAGGATTCGGAAACCTGATAAGGAATACCCCGTTGTGCGAATGCATTTTTTTCTACCAGCGCATCCAGCTCGGCCTGAGACTGCCTGGCTCTCGCGTCCTGCACACCACCAGACCATTGCCACTGCACGCCCACTAAAGGTGTAATGCCTGCATCATTAAACGGGTCGGTAATGTGCGGATTATCAACACGACTTCTTAACGGTGAATAGGAAAGCATACCGGCGACGCCCGCGTACAAATTCGGTTTCCCCATCGCACGCTTAGCTTTCACCAATGCCCTCCGGGCCTTTAACCCCTGGTCCAGCTGAACGATTTCCGGGCGTTTTGCCATCGCGGCATTTTGTAATGATGCCAGCGCCTCCTGCGGTAATGCTAATGGAATTACGCGGGTATCAGCCAACTCCAGCGACTCGGTTAACGGCATGCCGATTAATACTTTCAATCCCTCTAATGCCACTGTTTCCAATGCCCTCGCGCGCACAACGTAACTTTCGGCAAGTGCGCTGGCGGACTTCAGGGCATATAAATCAGATTGGGTGACTTTACCCTCGTCATCTTCAAGCAAAATTTCAGTTGTGTCGATAGCACTGTCAATTCGGCTTTGAATATCAGTCAAAAACAAATTGGTATTATGCGCGGTAATGTAACCATAATAGGCTTTTTTTACGTCAAACGCGGTATTACCACGCTGTAGTCGAACTCCCTGTTCTTTCAATTTAATATTATGTTTTGCAGCAATGGCAAAATTTTCAATTTTACCAAACGTAGCCAATGGCTTTATGAAAGAATACTGCAGATAATACCAAGGCGAGAGACCTTCAGCGAGATCAAAACGATCATTACGCGATTTACACTCCACTCCACTGCCACAGCTACCGTCAAATAAACCACCGGTTAAACCCGGTGATATCCCCAGAAACGTATTCGCAGAAACCACCAAACCATTGCCGTTTTCTGCTTCAGCAAGCTGCGCTTCGGCGTGTTTTACCATTGCCCGCTGCTCACTTATTCTCGGATCAGAATTCAGCGCTTTTTCTATCGCCTGCTCAAGGGTCAGCAGCTCTGCGAATGCCGGCTTCACCGGCACTAATAGAGTGGAAAATATTGCAAAAAAGGCAAATAGAACGACAAACCGCGTATCAAGCCTACAATCAATCATTACCCGCCGCCTTGCTAAACAAAAACTGCCCTAACACCTGCTCCAGCACCATCGCGGATTGTGATAATTTGATTTTATCACCCGCCTTTAACATGACATCATCACCGCCGGGCTCAAGTGAAACATACTGCTCACCCAACAAACCAGAGGTGAAAATTGCTGCACTGCTGTCCGCCGGTATTTGGTATTCACTACCAAGCACAAACATCACTTTCGCTTCGAATGTTTCGGCATCAAGCGAAATATGGCTCACCTCACCAATACTCACACCCGCCATCATTACCGGCGCTCTGACCTTTAAACCGCCAACATTTTCAAACATTGCCGCAACTTCATAACCGCCTTCACCGGAAAAACCGCTCAAATTCGACACCTTCATTGCTAAAAAAAACAATGCGGCAAACCCCAAAACAACGAACAGGCCGACTGTTAGCTCTAGCTTTGCTTTACCCAACATTGATCAAGCACCTCCAAACATTAAAGCGGTTAACACAAAATCCAGACCCAGCACTGCAAATGCAGAATTCACAACCGTTCTCGTGGTTGCACGACTCACACCTTCCGTGGTTGGCGCCGCGTCGTAACCCTCAAAAACCGCTATCCAGGTAATCACAATACCGAAAACAATACTTTTTATTACACCATTAACAATGTCTTCATAAAAACCAACCTTGGATTGCATTTGAGACCAGAAACCACCGCCATCAACGCCCAACAATTCGACGCCCACCAGATATCCACCAAATACACCAAGCGCACTGAATATTGCCGCCAGTAACGGCATGGAAATCACGCCAGCAAGAAAACGCGGCGCGATAACTTTTTTAAATGGATCGACGGCCATAATTTCCATGGCGGGTAATTGTTCGGTGACCTTCATCAAACCAATTTCTGCGGTTAATGCAGAACCGGCCCTACCGGCAAAAAGTAACGCGGTTAATACCGGCCCCATTTCACGCACCAGTGACAAAGCGACCATTTGCCCCAACGATTGCTCCGCACCAAAGTCAACTAACGTATTATAACCCTGCAAACCTAGCACCATGCCGACGGTAATACCGGACACCGCAATAATTTGCATCGATAATACACCAACCGAATACAGCTGTTTCATCAGCAGCGAAAATTCTTTAAAAATAAAGCCGAAAGACAGCAGCATGCGAAAAAAAAACAATTGCCCACGGCCCATGCGCTGCATAGACTTGAGCACCTTTTGCCCAAGCGTTTGAATCGATAACAACAGACTATTCATCAACTAAACGACTCCCGGGGCGAACGGATAAAAACTTAACCCTCTCATAAGTCAAACAGATCCTCGGCAAAGTCGCGGGCAGGATAATGGAATTTGGCGGGGCCGTCAGGACGACCATGCAGAAATTGCTGAACCCATTCGGAGTCTGAATTTTCCAGCTCGTCCGGTGACCCGCAGGCCTCTACTTTTCCACCTGAAATAATATATAAACAATCTGAAATCAGTGACACTTCAGTCACATCATGAGACACAATGACACTGGTCAAGCCCAGGCTATCATTCAACTTTCGAATCAAGTCCATAATGACCCCAACCGTAATTGGATCCTGGCCGGTAAAAGGCTCGTCATATAAAATCATCATTGGATCAAGCACAATCGTTCTTGCTAACGCGACCCGCCGAGACATTCCGCCAGACAATTCCGCGGGCATCAGCTCACGAGCGCCGCGCAAACCCACCGCCTGAAGCTTCATAATGACGATATCCCGGATCATGCTCTCTGGTAGCCGGGTATGCTCACGTAATGGAAAAGCCACATTTTCAAACACCGACAAATCAGAAAACAGTGCGCCGGTTTGAAACATCATGCCCATACGTTTTCGCAACTCGTATAAGGCTGGACGCCTTAACTGGCAAACATTTTCACCATCAACAATTATCTCACCCTTGCTGGGCTTCAATTGGCCGGTGATAAGCCTGAGTGCAGTGGTTTTACCCGTGCCGCTTGGGCCCATAATTGTGGTGACCTTGCCCCGGGGAATATCGATATTAATACCATCCAATATCACACGACTGCCGTGACTGAAGGAGACATTTTTCATTTCAACCAGATAATCGGCTGCGTGATTCGGCTCTGAATATTTCATTAATTAAATCTTAGAAATCAATTACCTTTAACTATATAGCAAATGTCAGGCGAAACAAAATTACAACAGGTCATTAATAATTCCGACCGTGTTTATTGTTTCAACATTCTGTAAATGCTGCCCCAAAAACACATAAACCCGATCAAACTCCGCATAATTTGTCTGAAAATACATCAATAATTGTTTTACATCCTGATTCTGAATGACACTTACGGAATTCACTCGCAAAACACAGGCCGTTGCGCTTAAATTTTGTTGACTAACAATGTCTGCCTGCTCGATATAAACACCCGGAACTGCCAAAATTGGCCGCATTGATGTTGCCGGCAGAAATTTCACATAGACAACCGAGCACTTAGCGGGCGAACAATTATCAGTCAACATGTTTTTATCATCAGCGCCTTCTATTACCACGAGAAACCCGGCGTCGGCTTGCATGAGCGCTTGACGAATCAACGCCCCGCCCGAGCTTTCCTGATCAGCACGGGAGAAGAAAACTGAATCAAATTCGTTGGCATAATAGTCAAAACGCCAGTCTTCCGGCAAATCATCGGGGAAAAACTGTTTTTGCCAGCCTTCGTGCTGAAAATGACATACTGCAATACTTATTTGCATCCATTACTCTCTCAAATCGATTTATTGAGCCCTTTGCACGAAAAATAGTCTTGTTCCAGCGATACGAAAAATCAACGAAAAAACTGAGTGTATATTAATAACAAGAGTATTTTGAGTGTGTTTTTCGCCTCACCAGGTTGAAAATATGAGTCGTGCAAAGTGTTCTTAATGTAATATACCCAAAACAAGCATGACTATAACTAGGAGCTTCGCCTTCAGGATCAAACTATTATGCACTTCGACCTCTTCTACGAACTTTCAGTTCCCGAACAACTTGGTTGTAGCGAACAACAAATTTTTTCCCAGGCACTGGATGAAATCAGCCTCGCCGACTCGCTAAACTATAAAACAGCGTGGTTGGTTGAGCACCACTACATGAAAGGTTATTCACACAGCTCGGCGCCGGAGCTCTTTCTAGCCGCGCTCTCTCAGCGAACAAAAAAAATTCGTCTGGGTCATGCCATCGTGCCTTTACCTTACTCCCACCCCATCCGCGTGGCAGAAAAAGCCGCAACCCTGGATATCTTATCCAATGGCCGACTGGAGTTCGGTTTTGGCCGGGGCTTTTCACCCAAAGAGTACGACAGCTTTGGCGTTGCCATGGGTGATAGCCGGACGGTCACACAAGAAAGCTTCGAAATCATCCTACAGTCATTTACTGGAAAAGCCATCAACTACAGCGGTAAACACTTTACATTAAATGACGTGGAATTGTTTCCGAAAGTGTTGCAACAACCTCATCCACCATTATGGGCGGCAGCGGTTAGCCCATCCAGCTATGAAATGGCGGCACGGTTAGGTATTGGAGCAATGGTTGGGCCGTTTAAACCCTGGTTTATGGTCAAAGAGGACATTAAACTTTATCGCAAATCCTGGAAGAAATATCAAAGCGACGCGGCTGGCGTCACCCTCAATCCCAAAGTAGCCATGACAGTGGGCATTTTGTGCCTTGAAGACGACAAACGCGCACATGAAATAGGTAAACCCGCATTTGAGTGGTTTTACCGCAATTTATTACAACAAACGTCGCCTGTTTTAAAAAACCTACATGAAAGTTATGAGTACTATAAGTCCATCGGGAAATTTCAGGGCTTGCTCAGCAAAACGGTTAACCTGACACTGCTTGAAACGTTCGGCCTGGTAATCGTTGGTAATCCGGAACATTGCATTAAAAAACTCACAAAACTGGAAGCCGCCGGTGTTGATCATGTATTGTTAGCCATCGGCGCCGGAGCAATTGATACAAAAATCGTGAAGGAATCAATGCAATTGATCAACGAACAGGTTATGCCACATTTTAAAAACAACTCATGAAAATCCTGTTGACCGGCTCCAGTTCTCATCTTGCTACGGTTTTATTGCCAAAACTTTGCGAATTAAATCATGTTTCACAAATTATCGGCATCGACATAAACAAAGGCGCATTCCAACACCCTAAATTTGTTGAAAACACCATGGATGTTCGCGACCCGGAAACATTCGCATTGATGAAAGACTGCGACGCCGTTATTCATCTCGCCTTTGTGGTACTACGAAGTACATTAAAACAGCAAAGAAAAAACCGGCCACTTATTCGTGACATTAATGTAAACGGAAGCATCAATATTTTTAAAAACGCGGCCAGACAATCAGTCAAAAAGATCATTCACATTTCCAGTGCTGCTGTTTATGGCGCTTGGCCAGAAAACCATACATCAATTAATGAAATGCAAAAAAGAAAAGTCATGCAGGGATTTTCTTATGCGGAAGACAAAAATGCTGTGGAAGACTGGCTGGACAAATTTGAAGAAAATAACGAGATAATGATCGTTAGATTAAGACCACACGTCATACTCGGCCCGCTGTCACAGCCATTTTTAATTGCACTGATTAAACAACCGTTTTATCCAAGGCTACCCGACCCTCAACCACTGTCACAATGCATCTGGGAAGACGATGTTGCTGATGCGATTATTAAATCACTGAATAACAACGTAACCGGCATTTTTAATCTTGCCGCAGACCCGCCAATTTCATTTAAAAACATGATCAAAATGTCCCATAAAATCAGCGTCCCCGTGCCGATTAAATTATTGAGTTTTGTGCATCGGCATCTGTGGCGAGTGAGCGGCGCCGGAGAAGAACCCGGCTGGCTTAACGGCATGCCATATTCGCTGGCCATTGACTCATCGAAAGCAAAAAAAGAACTTAACTGGCAGGCACAATATTCAACTAAAGCATGCATCAAAATGCTAAGCAGACAGAATTAACGCGCCCGCTTTTTTGGCCGAACGCTTGTCGCTCGCGTCTTTTTAGAAGCAGAGTTAGAGACGGAACTAGAACTAGAGCCAGAACCAGAACCAGAACCAGAACCAGGTTTTTTAGCACGTGGGTTTTTGGGCAATCCGGTATGCTGGGTTTTGAAGGCTTTTTTATCTGAACTGGCAGAATTTTTTCGTGTATTTTTCTGTATACTACCCGAACCGCTATCTTTAGGCTGCCAGCTGGGAATCAGGTGTCGCTTACCATTGCCAATTAGATCCGCACGACCCATCTTCTTCAAGGCTTCACGCAACAAGGGCCAGTTATTCGCATCATGATAACGTAAAAAAGCCTTATGCAAACGCCGTTGATTCGCACCGCGAGCAACGGGAACATCTTCACTATCATCTGTGACTTTTCGTAAAGGATTTTTACCCGAGTAATACATCGCCGAGGCGGTTGCCATCGGTGAAGGTAAAAAATTCTGAACCTGATCAGCACGAAAATCGTTTGCCTTCAACCAAATCGCCAGGTTCATCATGTCTTCGTCAGTCGTTCCCGGATGAGCGGCAATAAAATACGGAATAAGATATTGCTCTTTGCCTGCTTCTTTTGAATATTTATCAAACAGTTTTTTAAACGCATCGTACGCACCCATGCCCGGCTTCATCATTTTTGATAAAACAGAATCTTCCGTATGCTCCGGCGCAATTTTTAAGTAACCGCCAACGTGATGCGTGACAAGTTCTTTTACATATTCATGCGAGCGAATGGCTAGGTCATAACGCAAACCAGAAGCAATTAGTATCTTTTTCACACCCGGTAAACTTCGCGCCCGTTTATACAGACTGATTAAGGATTTATGACTGGTATTCAAGTTATGACAAATTCCCGGAAAAACACAGGAAGGTTTCCGACAGGACGCCTCAATTTTTTCATCTTTACAGGCAAGCCGGTACATATTTGCCGTTGGTCCGCCAAGGTCGGATATAATGCCGGTAAACTCAGGCACCGTGTCCCGAATTTTTTCAATTTCTCTTATGATCGAATCTTCAGACCGGTTTTGAATAATACGACCCTCATGTTCGGTAATAGAACAAAAGGTACAACCGCCAAAACAGCCGCGCATAATATTGACAGAAAAACGAATCATTTCATAAGCCGGTATTTTTGCCTGCTGATAATTCGTGTGTGGCCGACGCGTATAATTTAACTCGAAAACACGATCAAGCTCGTTGGTCGACAAAGGTAATGGCGGCGGATTTAACCAGACAATTCGTTCACCATGCTTTTGAAAAAGGGTGCGGGCATTGTGCGGATTTGTTTCGAGATGCAATACTCGTGAGGCATGAGCATATAAAACCCGATCACTACGCACTGTTTCATAATCAGGTAATTGCAAAGCAACCGTTGAACGGTCACGTTTAATCTCTCTTAGACGCTGAAACTGAATCACCTTATCGTCACCCAACCCTGTTATCGACTTTGAGGCTGAATCAGCACTTTTATCTGATTTTGATTCACATTCTGGCTGTTCCTGATAAGGACTTTCTATTTGTTCAATTTTGCCGGGGGTATCAACATCACGCGAGTCCATCACGTGAAACGCTTCAGGGATCGCGTTCGTCACAAATGCAGTGCCGCGAATATCGGTAATTTCTTTGACGTCTTCACCGGCCGCAAGACGGTGTGCGATTTCAACAATTTGTCGTTCGCCATTGCCATAAACCAATAAGTCAGCTTTTGAATCCAGCACAATCGAGCGCCGCACTTTATCCGACCAGTAATCATAATGAGCGATGCGTCTCAGGCTTGCTTCGATTCCACCAACGATTAGCGGCACGTTACGATAGGCTTCACGACAACGCTGAGAATAAACCAGCACACTTCTGTCCGGTCGTTTGCCACCGGCGCCGTCGGCGGTATATGCATCATTACTGCGTATTTTGCGGTCAGAGGTATATCGATTAATCATCGAATCCATATTGCCAGCCGTCACCCCAAAAAATAAATTGGGTTTGCCCAGCGACATAAAATCGGTTTTATTCTGCCAATCGGGCTGTGAAATAATGCCAACACGAAAGCCCTGTGCTTCAAGCACTCGGCCGATAACGGCCATACCAAAACTCGGATGATCAACATAGGCGTCGCCCGTTACCAGAATAATATCGCAGGAATCCCAGCCCAGCGCATCCATTTCCTGCCGGGTCAGCGGCAATTGCGGGGAGATGCCAAATCGTTTGGCCCAATATTTACGGTAGGAAAAAATATCCTTGCGTTGTTCTGTCATGGCAATTTATATATAAACAAGTTTTGGCGTGTGAAAATCGGAAATTCCAGGTCTTTCGATCAGGAATTTAAAAGATTGTAAAAAATAAGGATTAAATTCAGAATACGAGTCACATCAATGACGCGAGCGCGATTGTACATTGTACCATTATGTACACACGATGAGAACAGGATAGATTAATAATTAACCACTAAAGCCAGCAGCGCCCGAGCAGGCTAAACAGACTCCAGAGAGATAAACGTCGTATCCGCATCCGCCTATCTCTCTGGAATAACCCGAAATAAATAACGCACCAGAAACCAAAGGGCCTCAAGATGAGGCCTTTTTTAAATTCTTTTACGCAATTGTTACTTCAGTTGCTGTCAGTCCCTTAGGACCTTTTTCACATTCAAAGTTTACAGCCTGTCCTTCAGCCAATGTTTTGAATCCTTCAGTTTTGATTGAAGAATAATGAACAAAAATATCTTCCCCGCCGTCGGAAGGTGAAATAAAACCAAAACCCTTAGTTTCGTTAAACCATTTTACTGTACCACTACTCATGAAACCCCTACCTCAACTTTAAAAATTAGCTTGTTTTATTACTTATAGCTAAATAAAACAAGCGAACCCCTCAGCACCATCACCTGAGAACCCGCCCGGTTGCACACAATTGCAACCTGACCATTCAACAGAATAATAGTACTAAGCACCCTCCATTGCCGGTAATCAATACCCACAACCTCCGGCAAGTATAGAGATTATCCATTTCCTTTGCTATATTATTTTTCGCCAAAAACATATCTATAACACCCACAAGCATTTTAATAGTAGAATTGTCGGGAATTCCATTAGACAAAAGAATAAACTCAGCACAATATGAACATTTCCCTGCTTCAAAAAACCCTCATCGTCATTGGCATCGTTATCACCGCAATGAGCTTTATGATTATTCAGCTCAATAACTACGCCGAAGACAGCAGTCTGAGTAACTGGAATGAGGGCATAACCGGCTATGTTTCCAGCATTCAAGACCAAAAAGAAAACAACAAACCGATGATGCTGTTTTTTTATACTGACTGGTGCCCTAGCTGCAAAAAATTACGTGAAGAAATCCTCTCCACACCGGAAGTGACTGATTTTATGGGTGATTTTTTAGCCGTAAAAATCAACCCTGAAAAAGGCCCACTTGAAAATCAGATATCCGAAGAATTTGGCGTATTTGGTTATCCAACCATAATTATCATTTCAGGCCCAAACAAGACGCCTGCCACCATTAAACGAACAAGTAACATCACCCCCGCGCAATTTATCGCGCAATGCAGGCAGGCGCTGTCCGCCTAAAATTCGACAATAAAAGCACTGCTCTTTGTGGACAAATCCTTGCCTTAGCTACGGCGAGTTAGCGACGATCAATACAAAAAACGGCCAAACCAGCTCAACCCGGTTTATAGCGCTCCGCCTTAATCTCCTGAATATTCATACCAATTCAATACTCGCTCGAAAGCACAATGACTTGGTTTATTTATTGCCTCAACTGTTGATAAATAGAAAACGCAAAAAAACCACGTGTCACCGCCGACTTAATATTCTTGTAATGTTTAACAGATAACATATTGATCATTGTTTGACCTGACACAGACTTTCGCCGCGGAGGCACTTGCCAGGGCCAACAACCGAAAGCGCAACACTCACAGTTTTATGACTATTTTTGGAGTATTTCATGTTTTCATTTATCTCAAATCAAACTAACGATACACAACAAACATCAGACACTTATCTAACTGATGACGAAACCATCACAGCCGAAGCAATTCAGGGCGATGCAGCTTTAATCCTTAAAGTTCAGGAGCTTAACGAACTAAGAGAATACAACAAAGACGCCGCTGCCTAAAAAACTATTTTTTATTCAGCAGCTCAATCTGGTAGCCATCGGGATCTTCAACAAACGCAATAATGGTTGTGCCGGCATTCATTGGCCCCGCTTCACGGATGATCTTGCCTCCCGAGCGCTTGATTTTGTCTGCCGCCAGATAAACATCTTCAACCTCTACGGCTAAATGCCCGAACCCATCACCCACATCATAAGACGATTGCCCCCAGTTGTAAGTTAGCTCCAAGGCAGTATTTGAGTCTTCCGAGCCATATCCCAGAAACGCCAGCGTAAACTTACCGTCTGGATATTCTTTCCGCCTTAACAAGCTCATGCCAAGTACTTCGGTATAAAATTTAATTGACTTGTCCAGGTTTCCCACTCTCAACATTGTATGTAAAAAACGCATAAATTCCTCTCGTGAATTCAAAAACGGTTTGGCCACCCGGATATCGAATGGGCATAACGGCACCTCTATAGTAGAATACCTGTCAACAAATTACAGGACTTAACCTTTGACATACGAATTAATTACAAGCAACGAAGCATTAAAGACCGCCTGCCTACAACTCATCAAACACAAGGTCATTGCCGTTGACACCGAATTTAAACGCGAATCCACTTATTTTCCCATTCCCTGTCTTTTTCAACTTGCTTCTGCGGAAAACACCATTTGTATCGACCCGCTTGAAGTCGACGACCTGAGTCCGCTTACCGATATTTTTGATAATGAAAATATTTTAAAAATATTCCATGCCGGTAGACAGGATCTGGAAATATTTTATTATCGGCTTGGGCAATTACCAAAGCCGATTTTTGACACACAAATTGCCGCCGCCATTTTAGGCTTCCCGGCACAGGTCGGTTACGCAAAACTGGTATCCGATTATCTCGGTATTGAACTCGATAAATCGCTTACCCGGGCGGACTGGGAAAGACGCCCCCTGCCGGAAAAACAACTGGAATATGCCGCAAACGATGTTATTTATTTGCTTCAGGTATATAACAAACAAATCAAGGCGCTCGACGAAAAAGGCCGGCTCAACTGGCCTGACACTGACAATCTGAACCTGCTGGATATATCACTCTACAAGGCTGACCCAGCTAGCGCCGGAAAAAAAATGAAAAACTACTATTATTTTAGTGCCGAGGAGCGCCAAATTGCATCAGCAATCGCACAATGGCGAGAAGAAACCGCCATAAAACGCGACCGCCCAAGGAAGTTCATTTTTGACAATCCGGTCATCTCTGAACTAGCCACTCATCAACCAACATCCTTAGACGAACTCAAATTATTAGAAAATGTACCTGCATACGTGACAAGAAAATTCGGCAATGAGCTTCTGGCATTAATTCAAACTGCGCTTAAATCAAACACAGAAACGGACGACCCGGTGTTTCAGCGTTTAAGCGAAGCACAGGGGAAACAGGTGAAAGGCATGCAGAAACTCATCAAACAGGTTTCTGAAAAAGAGAATATTGAAGCAACCGTCATTTGCAGCAAAAAAGAAATCGAACAACTCGTACTCGGTAAAAAAACACCCCCTGTTTTACGGGGCTGGCGATACGATCTTATCGGAAAAACATTAAGCGAGATGGTTTAAACCGTCTCCCCTCTCACTTAGTCTTCGCTCTCATATTGCTGTTGCTCTAACAAACGTTTTTTCTTTACCTTACGCGCGATAGCAAAATACAAAACAAACAGTGAGCCAACAAGTATAAAACCGGCGATTTCAACACCAAGCATGATGTTTTCTATATTTTCTATTATCCAGTTATCCACACATTTCCCCTTTGCAAACTACGTAAAATATTTCGCGAACCACAAACGCAACCTTAACCCCAGCTCGGTGGTAAAACCCACTTCAACAAACCGAATATTATTCTTTTCATCAACAACAAACGAAGACGGAAAACCCACAATACCCCATTCTTTTGCCAGCACCCCACTTTGATCAACAATGATGGGGAAATTTAACGCGTTTTCCTTCTGAAATTTTTTCACTTCAGAAAAACTGCCCGACTGACTAGCCAGCGTAATAACATGGTAGTCCTGAGCAATGTTATTGATGCTGCTTTCTTCAAACTCACAAACTTTACACCAGGTGGCCCAAAAATGAACCAGTATAGGTTTGTCATGTTGGTACAAACCGTCGAATGTTTTACCTTCTAGCAACCAGCCTTTGATCTCGGGCGCCTGACCCGATGGCGCCAGGCGGGTTTGATACAAATGCACGGCAAAATAAACTGACAAAAATATTAACAGGTTTACCAGTATACTTTTCAGTCGCCTAGACATGAAAGCCACTTCTCCTCACACTTAAGCGCCCTTGCTCCCACCCAAACAACGCGGTGATTCCGGTGCCGATTGTCGTTTATCCCATTCTTCGGGAGTGTAAGCGTGCAAGGCAAGTGCGTGTACCCCGCCACTGAGCTCATCGGCCAATATTTTATAGATTATTTTGTGCCTGGCGACCAACATTTTGCCATCAAATCCGTCAGTTACCAGCGTTACCTTAAAATGGGACTCGGAGCCCGGCTGCACATTATGGTTATCACTTTCGTTCTCGACGGTACATATCACTGGCGACAAAGCTGCCTGGAGTTTTTTTTCAATCTGAGCCTTAACAGTCATCTTAAATAGTCACTATCTTCCATTAAATTAACAAGTTATCGTTTAAAACACAGTTTACCATCTATCCCTGATGAAGCCTCGTTATTCTTACCCGATTTAAACCCGGAAAAAACAGTAAAGGCAGCGGCAGAGCAAACCGATAACACAATACAACTCACATTATATCAGAGAAAAAAGTGGCTAAAATACTGACAGTTGATGATTCCAAGGCAATCAGAGATTTGATGGTACACATACTCGAAAGTGCAAACCACGAGGTAACAACAGCAGAAGATGGCGTTCAGGCACTGGCAACTGCCAGAACAGAGAGCTTTGATCTGCTGCTTATTGATGTAAACATGCCGAACATGGGTGGACTTTCGCTGGTGAACAAGCTTCGCCGCATGGAAAACTATCAATACGTACCGATGATAATGGTGACAACCGAAACCAGCGACTACAAAAAAAATAAAGCAAAAACCATGGGTGCGACAGGCTGGTTAACCAAACCCTTTACCGCAGAACGTCTTTTGGGTGCGGTAAACAAAGTCAGCGGCTAAATAGCCCGGTTTTTAGCGGCATTACGTCGCTTGCAACGGTAACTCGTGACAAGCTTGCCGGATTTCACATCGGGTTGTTCTCCGCTTTAATGAGTGAACTTTTGGTCAAAATAGAACATACTTTGCTCATCAGGTATGGAGGTTTGTCTGATTTTTAGTTTGAAGTACTCCGTATCCCGAATACCTCTTGCCCGTTTTCTTATTAAACCAATACTCACATTACCGGCCTCGATTCTGGCTGACGTCAATTGATATTTGGCATAACTACAAATACCGTTTTTGTTCTTTCTCATCGATCGAGCAAATGTTTTCAAATAAGTCATATTTGTTCCTGATTAGCCATAAAGCTCCGCCATACTTCAGTGAAGTCATACTATAATTAGTAGTATAAAACAAAGAGAGGATCTAAAGATGGCCATTAACAAAACTCAATTTCAAGAAGGTTATAGTTTATT
>Ga0316208_1001160_pt1 | contig 26178 bp, 19 predicted proteins | sample 3monopyrite_MG_FD_204944 | JGI IMG/M metagenome (GOLD analysis project Ga0316208, IMG submission 204944) | Microbial mat bacterial communities from mineral coupon in-situ incubated in ocean water Damariscotta River, Maine, United States -... | ecosystem: Environmental > Aquatic > Marine >... | reverse complement strand
TCAGACGCTGGCACGCATTCAAAACACCATCGCCTGCGGCTTCGGGGCAAACAAGGCAACGGAAATCGGGAAGTTATTTCGGGACTGATCCTAAGTGGTCTTGTTTGTAAATCCTGACACGGTTGATCGTTTGACCCGAAGCCGCAGGCGAAGGTGCGATTTACGTTCAGAAACGCCTTTGCCTATCGCTTCGGGTCAAACAAACTTTCCATGCCAACCCTTTGAGGATTTATGAAACCGACCACTAAGCGATCTGTCGCCCCGACGGCCCACGACACGAGACTTGAACAGAAACTCCAGCTTTTCTGAAGTTTGTCGCAGAATCTCAGCCCGGCGGACTCGCATGGCCTGACACGCTTCGTTCAAAGACAATCTGAAACGCAGGTCGACAAATTCGTCGACAGGTGTTTGCCCATCGCATTTGGAGCTGTTCTGTGGCCAAAAAGAAACTCGGTCGCTGGTTTGCTGAGTACATCGAACGGTCGACAAAGTACTGCCGCATCGGCTCGATCGTGCTGATACCTCTGTCGCTGATCGTGGCCTGGCTGACCTACTGGATCATCTGGGTGACGCTGTGGATTGGCTTCCGACCGCTCTTCGACCTGTCAAACGACGCGGTCGGCTATTGGTCTTACTTCTTCCTGGCCATTATTTTCGTCTGGCAATTCCTGCAAGGTTCTCAGTTCGAAGAAGAGTACCGATTCTCAGGCGAGAGCGAGGCCGGCACCGTCACCCTGAACTTCTCACGAGCCAGTGGCAACGGCTGGGTCGTGCTGTTTGATCCGGGCGTCGCACACGGTTTCGTCAAGGTCATCGCCCTGCTCTACCTGACGGCGCCCAGAATGCTCGGTCTGGCCCTGATGCTGCATCGCAAAGCGGATCGACTCAAACAGATGGACGTGCCAGCCTGCTCACGAGTCATCGGCATGCTGATGCGAGCTCAAGGCCGCGTCCCCATTGAAAAGATCGCCGAAGAATTCCCCAACGCCGACCTGTCAAACATCGTCCCGCCACTTGCAGACGTCGACGGCGTTGTCTTCCTTGAAAAAGACGGCATGGCCCTCACGCTGGCACCACGCGTCATCGAAGAATTCACCGAGTGGTCAGAAGCTTCAGAGTGAACCGCGTAAGCAGTTTCTTCAGGACGTCAGCTTGTCGATGATCATCTGACGGACTGACCCTGCGTCGGCGCCTTTAAGTTCTCGCATGACCTGGCCGATCAGTGGGCCGACAGCCTGTTGTTTTCCGGCGCGGACATCTTCAACGGCTTTGGCGTTTCGTTCGTTGTCGATCACCGCTTGAATTGCGGCGTCGATCTTACCGGTGTCTTTTTCGACGACCAAGCCATTTTCCGCGATGATCGACTCGACAGAGTCCGCAGTGACTTCCGTGCCGTCGTCGGTCATGGAGAGCAGTTCGGCAAACACTTCGCGGCCACTCTTGACTGTGATGTTGCCCTTGACGATTCGCTCAAGAACGTTGCCGAGCACCGCGGCTGGAATCGCAAAATCCGAAATCTCAACTTTGCGATCATTCAGTTCGCGCTGCACGTCTTGCGTCAGCCAGTTGGCGGCTTGCTTGCCATCACCGCAGGCCGACGCGACTTCGTCAAAGTAGTCAGCATACTCGCGGCCCTGATCGACGATCACGCTGGCGTCGTAGGCGGAAAGTCCAAGATCGTTGACGTAACTCTTGCGACGATCGGCCGGAAAAACACACAGTGTCGCGCGAATGGCTTCGAGCTGTTCGTCAGTCGTTGTCACTGGAACCAGGTCGGGGTCGGGGAAGTATCGGTAGTCAGCCGCGTCTTCTTTGCCGCGTTGCGCGAAAGTCTGTCCACGATCAGCGTCCCATCCGCGAGTTTCCTTCGGCACGTCGCCGATCCGTTGGCGATCGGTTTCCCAGGCTTTGACCTGGCGTTTGATTTCGAACTCGATCGCCGCTTCGACACCGCGGAAGCTGTTCAGGTTTTTGACTTCGACGATCGGAGTCGGAATCTTCTCGCCATCTTCGTGGACGTGCAGGTTGACGTTGGCGTCGCACCGCATGCTGCCTTCCTGCATGTTGCAGTCGGAGACCTCGATATATCGCAGCAGAAGTCGAAGCTCTTCCAGAAACACACGAGCTTCTTCGGCACATCGAATGTCCGGCTCAGAAACGATTTCCAGCAGCGGCGTTCCAGTTCGGTTGAGGTCGACTTTGCTGTCTCCGCCTCGACCGGATTCGTCGTGCATGTTCTTGCCGGCGTCTTCTTCGAGATGGGCTCGAATCAGCCGGACTTTGGTTGTCTCGCCGGACGATGGCAGCGTGACTTCAACCCAGCCTTCGTAGCTGAACGGCAAATCGAACTGGCTGATCTGATAAGCCTTCGGCAGGTCGGGGTAGTAATACTGCTTACGGTCCCACTTGGTGAAATTCGCGAGTTTCAGGTTCAGCGCCATCGCCGTCTTCTGAGACAGTCGCAACGCTTCCTGATTCATCACCGGCAGCGAACCTGGCAGGCCGATGCACACCGGACACGTCTGCACGTTGGGGTTGTCAGGGTTGAAAAGGTTCGCGCAACCGCAGAACAGTTTTGACTTCGTCAGAAGTTGAACGTGAACTTCGAGCCCGATGATCGGCGTAAATTCCATGTCGACTCTCGTCTGCTGTTTCGGCTTTGAATGTGGAAGCGATTTGCCGTCGTGTAGAGCACTTTTCAATGTGTGCCACTGGCTCTGCCAGTGCTTGTTCTGCTTACCCTTGGGATTTTCACTGGCAGAGCCAGTGGCACACCTTCCAAAAGGTTATGAGCCAATCGTTGGTCGTTTGGTATGCCAGTCCGTTTCGCGTTCGAACATCCGAGCGGCTCGCAGTAGCTTTTCTTCTTCGAACGGACCGGCCAGAAGTTGCAGTCCGATCGGCAAGCCGTCGCTGCTGAATCCGGCAGGGACAGAAACTCCGGGGATGCCGGCAAGGTTCGCGCTGAGCGTGCAGATGTCCGAAAGGTACATCTGCAGTGGATCGTCCACGAGTTCACCGATTTTGAACGCCGGTGTCGGACAGGTCGGCCCGGCCAGCACGTCGACGTTTTCGAGAGCCGCATCGAAATCGTTGCGGATCAGTCGTCGAACCTTTAACGCCTTCAGGTAATATTGGTCGCTGTAGCCTTCCGACAGAGCGAACACGCCGAGCATGATTCGCCGTTTGACTTCCGCTCCGAAGCCTTCGGCACGGCTGGCAGCGTACATGTCGATCATGTTTTCAAACTGCTCGGCGCGGTGGCCGTAGTGAACTCCGTCGTAGCGTGCGAGATTGCTCGACGCTTCCGAGCACGCGATGAGGTAGTAAGTCGCGACGGCGTATTTCGTATGCGGCAGCGAGACTTCAGAAACTTCGGCACCGAGCGAACGGTAGACGTCGATGGCAGCGCGAACAGAAGAATCAACATCCGAGTCGATGCCTTCTCCGAAGAATTCTGAAACCACTCCGACTCGCAGGCCTTCGAGCGGTTGATCGACCGTCGCTGAGTAACTCGGAACCGGACGATCAACGCTGGTCGAGTCGCGGTTGTCGTAGCCGGCGATCGATTCAAGCAGCCGAGCCGTGCCGGCGACGTCGGTCGCAAACGGGCCAATCTGATCGAGCGAACTGGCGAAGGCGACGAGTCCATACCTTGAGACTCGGCCGTAAGTTGGTTTCATACCAACCACACCGCAGAACGATGCCGGCTGCCGAATTGAACCACCGGTGTCACTCCCCAGGCTCAGCGTTGCCAATCTCGCACTAACCGCCGCAGCTGATCCACCGCTTGATCCACCAGGAGCATGATCGGCGTTCCAAGGATTTCTCGTCACTTTCAAAGCGGAATTTTCGGTCGACGAACCCATCGCGAATTCGTCGAGGTTTGTCTTGCCGATGATGACCGCGCCTGCGTTCTGCAGTTGTGTTGTGACGTGGGCGTCGTAGGGGGGGACGAAGTTTTCCAGCATGCGACTCGCGCAGGTCGTTGCCAGGCCCTTCGTGCAGATGTTGTCTTTCACGGCGACCGGCAGGCCGGCCAGTTTTCCGAGCGGATCTCCCGCTGACCGCTTGCGATCAACTTCAGCCGCTTGAGCCAGTGCGCCTGCGGAGTCGACCGTCAGGAATGCGCCGACCGTTTCTTCGTGCGTCGAGATTTCGTCGAGATACGCCTGCGTGATTTCGACAGCCGACGCGGTGCCACTCTGCATGGCGTCGAGCTGCTGGCCAGTGGTTGATCCGGTGATGTCCATCGCAATTCAGCTCCGGTGTTCCAGGTCGAATGCCTGGCAATCGGGATTGGGAAGTGCTTGTGCCGTCACAGCCCGTTAAGCGTTTTCAAGAATCTGCGGCACAAGGAAGTACTTCCCGTCCGTCTTCGGAGCGTTCGACAACGACTCTTCGCGAGGCAGACTTGGCCGTGTTTCATCCGTACGAAACGCGTTGGAGACATCCGCGACGTGGGCCATCGGTTCGACATTCGAGACGTCGACTTCGTCGAGGACGGCGACGTAGTCAAGGATCCCGTCGAGCTGTTGACCGATCTGCTGCAGCTCCTCCGCGGTGAGTTTCAGGCGAGCAAGCGTCGCGACTTTCTGGACGTCTTCGGGACTCAGCATGGGATAACTCTCCTCGCTCTGGCTTCGAATCAATTAAAACTGCTCGACGGATGGCTCACTCGACCGGTATTCGATTGTGAGTATTTTAATTGTAGGGTGTGACCAGCGGGCTGAAACAAACTCGCGGTGTGCCGGCGCGGAGATCTGCGAGGAATCGTGACGTCGACAATCCCCAATGAGTGCCCGCGCCGGCACACCAGCATGTGAATTCGCTCCGCTGGTCACACCCTACGAAAAACCTGCAAACACTTCGCGGTGCGTCCACAGAATTCTTCAAGAGCCGAACATCGGATGTAAAAGCACCCCGGCTGCCAGGAAGCAGTCGGGGTGCTGAATTTTCTCGTTCAAGTCCGTCGTCGTCGCGATTTCTCAGCGAGACGCGTGTTCCGTCGATCAGCCCTGTCCGGGAATCGTGAACGGCTCTCGAACCACAGCTTTCTGGATTCGGTTTGACCGAATGCAGTTCACGCAGACCTTCTTACGAGCAGCACCTTCCGGCGTCTGAATGCGAATGCTCTGCAAATTGGGGTAGTAGTACCGCTTGGTGATGCCTGTCGTCTTCCGACCGTTACCACCGAGGTACTTGGCTTTTCCGCGTTGGGCGAGCTTATTGCCTCGACCAGGTTGTTTTCCGCAGACGTCGCAAACCCTTGACATGACTCGACTTTCTCTTCTTCAGACGGGTTTCCCCGTGAATCGCAATTAAGTGAAGCGAGGGATTGTAACCTGAGAACTTCCCGTATCAAGCTCGCCGAAAATGGCGTCCTGACCGAGTCCGGGCACTGAAATTCGCCGATCCGTGGGCATATCGGCAAGTTCGCGGGCAGGTGCTGAGTTCTGTCCTGAATCTCACGAAATAATCTCACTGACCACGTCTCCGTAGACGTCAGTCAGCCGGAAATCGCGACCGGCATAGTTGAACGTGAGCCGTTCGTGGTCCAGGCCGAGCAGGTGCAGAATCGTCGCGTGCCAGTCGTGGATGCTGACGGGATTCTCGACGGCTTTGTGGCCGAACTCGTCGGTTGCCCCGTAACTCGTCCCGCCTCGGACTCCGCCGCCAGCCATCCAGATCGTGAACCCCTTGTTGTTGTGATCCCGACCGGTGCCGCTTTGAGCGTACGGAGTGCGGCCGAACTCGCCCGCCCAGATCACAAGTGTGTCCTTCAACATGTCCCGCTGCTTGAGGTCGGCCAGCAACGCCGCCACCGGTTGATCCGTCGCGACGCAGCTTTCGGTGAGATTGCCTTTCAAGTCGAAGTGGTGGTCCCATCCGACCGGCGCCGTCAGCTCGATGAATCGCACGCCAGCTTCGGCCATCCTTCGAGCCAGCAGGCACTGTCGCCCGAACCGGTCAGTCGGTAGTCCCGAGCCGATGCCGTACGACTTGAATGTCGACGGTTGCTCGGACTTTAGATCGAGCAGCGCAGGCACCGAGTTCTGCATTCGGAAGGCCAGTTCAAAAGTCTCGATCGCGCCTTCGACTTCAGGATGATGTCCGTCTCGCTTCAGCTTGGACGAATTCAGCTCGCGGATAAGATCGAGCTGTTGCCGTTGCTGCGTGGGTGAGATTCTCGAATTGCGAATGTTCTTCAACGGTGGGCCCGGCTCCTGATCGATGCCCATCAGCTTTGCGTAGAATCTGGGAATCTGGTTGGTGCCGATCTTCGTCGCCTGAAAGATCGACGGCAGAAAACTCGTTCCGTAGTTCCTCGCACCGCCATTATCTGCCGGCGGGTTGAGCGTAATGAATCCAGGCAGGTCCGTGTTCTCAGTGCCCAGTCCATAGACAGTCCAGGCACCCATCGACGGTCGCGTGAATTGAAAACTGCCGGTGTGCAACTGAATGAAGGCCTGCGAGTGGTTTGGCAGGTCCGTCTGCATACTGTGAATCATGCAGATGTCGTCAGCATGATTTGCGACGTTCGGGCACACTTCAGAGAACGAAAGGCCCGACTCGCCGTGCTGAGCGAACTTGAACGGCGAGGGCATCATCCGCGGACCGTACTTCGCGACTTTGCTGCCGGCCTTCTTCGCCAGCATCGGTTTATGATCGAACAAGTCGACGTGCGAAGGTCCTCCGTTCATGCAGAGAAAGATCACCCGTTTCGCCCGCGGAGCAAAGTGCGTCGGCTTCGGAGCAAGCTCGCTGTCGGAATTCCCTGACTCGCGCGCGGCAGCTTCCTGTGCCAGACCGGCGAAAGCCAGATACCCGAAGCCCGACGCCAGCGACTTCAGCGCAGACCGACGCGGCAGTGCGAGTTCACGAATCGCTGATAATTGTTCTGGCAACATGGTCGGCAACTCTCCATGCAGGTTACAATCATTTTTTGCCACCGGCTTCAGCCGGTGGTGTTTCAAAAAGAACAAACTGATGAGCCGGCTTCAGCCGGGCTTTCCTTTGGGAAGTCAATCGAGCTGGCTGAAGCCAAAAGTTAAGTCCGGCTAAAGCCGGCTGTTCGACTGCAAATACCAGTCATCCACCAGCTAAAGCTGGTGGCAAAATCAGAATTGAGAATTATTACCGGCGTTGCACGTTGAGATGAGGAAGCTTTTTGTGGACACAGTTCATTCATCAATCAATATTCCGAAATTCGGCTGTGCAGAGAATCGCCTGACAGAACCGAATCAGTGATTCCGTCTTCGAATCTACAGTCAGAAACTCTAATGCACTTGCCTCTTCATCAACTGTCGGCGCTCGGGCAAAACATAATCGAAAAACAAATCGCACTCTTGCCGTTGGATCGTCGCCGGCTTCGTCACTGATGCGTTTCGCAAGGGCCGCTGCACGGTCCTGAACGAACGAGCTGTTCATCAGGTACAGAGCCTGTGTTGGAACATTGGTCGTTTCTCGTGATCCCGTCACGAAACTGGACGACGCAAAGTCAAACAGTTCCAGCACGTCGGGCAGTCGATCGCGAATCACTGGAAGATAGACAGAGCGATGCACACTTCCGTCGAGATCTTTGGGCAGGCGTTTGTCCAGGCCGATCAGCGAGATTGGTCGATCGCCGATGACTCGCCCGACGAGCGATGCCTCAGGCCGCGACAGATTCAGCTCGCCGGAAACTGCCAGCATCGCATCGCGAATTGCCTCCGCTTCGAGGCGACGTTTGGGCATTCTCCACAACAACCGATTGTCCGGGTCGGAGACAAAGGCACCTTCTCGCCAGGTCGATGCCTGACGATAAGTTCGTGAAAGAACTAGTTCGCGAACCATCGACTTCACCGACCATCCGTTCTCCACGGTTCGCAAAGCAAGATAATCCAGTAGTTCCGGATGGCTTGGTCGCTGGCCGGTCGATCCGAAGTCGTCGACGGTCGCGACAAGTCCTTCGCCGAAGACATGCTTCCAGATCCGATTAACCATCACTCGCGAAGTGAGCGGGTGCTGTGGATCGGTCAGCCACTGAGCAAACTCCAACCGACCGCTGGCCTCTTTCGGTAGCGGGTTCGTCGGCGTCAGGCCGAACACTGCCGGGAACGCTCGCGCGACGACATCGCCCGGTTGATTGATCTCGCCGCGTTTCAAAACCGGTACGTCGACAATCTTTTCTCGATCCAGAACGCCCATCGTCAGAGGGAGTGCCTTGCCTGCTGCATCAACCTTCTCGAGTTGACCTTCGATCGAGCCGGTCCGCCAGAAGATTCGAAGCGCGTCACGCAGCGTAAAAATGCCGGACGCGTCCTTGCCTTCCTTGATCGCTTTGAAAACGGCTGCGCGGCCATCCTTCTCTTCCTGACGAAGCTTTGCCATGTCGGCGTTCAGCTGCGTCACTCGATCAGGCTTGATCGACTTATGATAGACGGGAAGGCCGGCCTCGGTTGGAAGCGGCAGCGGATCTCCGCCGACTCGATTCGCCGGAGACACGAACGTTCCGAAAAATGTTTTCGTGCTGGCGAAGATGCCGGCCAGCGCGTAGTAGTCTTTCATCGAGAAGGCGTCGAACTTGTGATCGTGGCACCTCGCGCACGCCACTGAACTGCCGAGGACCGCACGCGTCACTGTGTCGATTTGCTCGTCGACGATGTCCGACTGAAACTGCAGCGGGTTCATTGAGTCGAGATTCTTCGTGCCAACCGCCAGGAATCCTGTTGCGATCAGAAGTCGCGCCCGCTCCTGCGGAGAGTCGTACGGCAACAGGTCGCCCGCCAGTTGCTCAGTCAGGAACCGGTTGTACGGCACGTCGGCGTTCACGCAGTCGATGACGTAATCGCGATATCGCCACGCGTAGGGGAATGAGATGTTGGCGTCTTTTCCGCTGGATTCGGCAAACCGAGCGACGTCCAGCCAGTGCCTGCCCCATCGCTCGCCAAACTGCGGCGACGCCAGCAGCTCGTCGACTTCCGCTGACAGTGCGGCGTCGACTCCTTCTTTGTTGACTCGACCGACGAACTTATCGATTGCGGCAGGACTTGGCGGGAGCCCGATCAGGTCAATGTAAAGACGCCGGAGCAGCGTCGGCATGTCGGCATCGGACGATGGAACAAGTCCGTTGCTCCGAAGCTTCGTCAGGACGAAGTGGTCGACGTCCCGCCGCGACCAGACGTCACCGTCGACACGAGGAATCTCCGGACTTGTCGGAGTTTGATACGCCCAGAAATCGCGACCGGCTTTTCGAATCGCAGCCAACTCATCCGACGCCTCATCGCGAGGATCAGGGGCTCCCATTTCGATCCATGTCCGCAGGTCGGCAATTATGGATGCCGGAAGCTTTCGCTTTTGCGGGGGCATCTTCAGGTCAGGATCAGAATGCGTCACCGCAGTAAACAGAATGCTCTTTTCCGGCGAGCCTGGCACGACTGCCGGTCCGCGATCACCACCAGCGCGAACGGCTTCGCGAGTGTCTAATCGCAGTCCGCCTTCTGAAGAACCGGACTGATTGGAGTGACACTCGCAGCAATGTTTGACGAGCACCGGCCGGATGTTTGACTCGAAGAACCGAACGCCCGCGGCAGCATCTGTTGGCTTCGGATTCGTTTGAGCATTCAACTGAGCATTCAACACGCCGGTCACAAATGTCGTCGCGAGAACAACGGCGAGCTGGCAAAGTGAAATGAGATCATTCATTGATGGCATGAGCTGCAAACTGAAATCCCTGTGGGGTGCGTCTTGATGCACCGCTTGTCACGTTTTGTTTTAATGATGCGTCAAGACGCGCCCTACCAGAACTACTGACGACGGAATGCCTGAAAGTACCGTCGCGTAGCTGCAGAAAACAATTCAGTCACCTTCAAGCCGGACTTCAGAGATGGTGATGCCAGGTTCATGAGCGACGAATTGCAACACACATTCAGCATTCAGAATGGATGTCGGACGCGGCGAGTTAATCCGCATTCGGCCATCAATCACCACAAGAATTCGATTTGGCGTCATTGTCAGCCGAACTTCGACATCCTGCGAGTCACGATTGAAGGCCATGGTAGATTCTCGAAGAGGTCGCTGCGCTGACGAAACTTCGCCGCCAGATTCCTTCAAGGTTACTTTTCCAGAAGTGTGCGACAAAATCGCCTGACGTTGCGTGTCCCGATTGAGCAGCCGCAATTCGAATTCGATTGGTACCGACTCTTCGAGCGAAGCAACTTCGTCACTGCGAGAGAATCGGCACTCGATCACAACATTGCGATAGGGTCTCAAAAACGTTGCCGGGTGCAATGTTTCGGTTTCGGAAGTCATCGAGTTTTCATCGATTCGCCAGCCATCGCATGACCAGAGTTGAGGACGAAACGGGTTCTCCCAACTGGTGCGTGCGAGATCCGCTTCGCTAAGCAGCCCGTAGTCGAACGAGTCCCTGGGCTCGTCTGAATTAGTAGTGGCGACGTCTTTCGAAGGATCGGCTGAGTGCTCGGTTGTGTCTTGATCTGACGTCGGCATTGAAGAGATTGTCGGCACGTCTCGTTCGGCAGTTGAACTCCTGGAACAACCGGGCAACGCGCACGCGGTCGTCAGCAGAATTACGATGATGGTTTGAATCGAGTGGTTCATCAGGTGACGTTTGCCGGTTAAAGAATTGAGTCAATCTACCTTAAAGAGAACGCACCAGTGCGGGAACGCGGACTCTGCAACTCCAGTTGTCCGTAGTTTTCGCGGCATTGGGTCTACGATAGCATGGCAGCCTCACATTCGGCGACGCCTCATTTGGCAGGTTCGAAGTGATCAAGCGAGTCCAAAATTCAATAATCATAATTGACAGGTACCAACGTGCCGGAAACTGAAATTTCGATTCGCAATGCGACACTCGACGATGCCGACACGATTGCCGAATTCAATTGTCGACTGGCCTCGGAGACGGAAGACAAACCGCTCGATCCGGAGACCGTTCGAGCTGGCGTGAAGGCCTTATTCAGCGACGCTCGTCGTGGGCGTTACTTCGTCGCGTGCGACTTCGGTGGGCGGATCGTCGGGCAGTTGATGCACACGTTCGAGTGGAGCGACTGGCGAAACGGTGACATCTGGTGGTTGCAGAGCGTCTATGTGCATGCCGATTTTCGCCGACAGGGCGTCTTTCGGAAACTTCATCAGCATCTGGAAGAACTTGCTGAGTCGACTCCGGACGTCGTCGGGCTGCGGCTTTATGTTGAGAACGAGAATGTCCGCGCGCAGGACACGTATCAGTCGCTCGGATTCGTTGACCCTTGCTACCGGGTGATGGAGCGAATTTTCGACTGACCTTTTCGACGTATTCCGTAGGGTATGTCAAGCGCCGCGCCGGCGTACCATGTCATGGAATCGGCGTGCGACGTGAGATGGTACGCCGGCGCTTCGCTTGTCGGACCCTACGCCTCGTGCCTGTGGATTCTTAGTTCGACTTGTTGGCGGCAAGCTGATTGAGTTCCTGGCGAGCGTCTTCGCTCACGGCGGCGTAGGCGTATCGGTTGAGGACTTCGGAATAGAGTTTTGCGGCGTCGTTTCGGAGCCCGATTCGCGTGAGGGATCGGCCAGCTTCGACCATGCATTCGGCGCTGAGGGGATGTTCGGAGTCGTAAACCAGCGGCACCTTCAGGAAGGTCGCGGCGGCGATTTCGAAGTCCTGACGAACGACGTAGCCTCGACCGAGCAGAAAGATTGGCCCAGCTCGCAAAGCTGGTTCCAGCTTGCTGAGATTTGTGTCCCAACGTTGCAGATTGAAATCGGTGACGTCGCCAGCTCGAATTTGAAATCGAAGTCGTTGCCAGCTGGCCAGTTGCTTGATCCTGTCGCCCGGAGTTCTGGCCAGCTCGTTCAACACGGTCAGCGATTTTTCACTGTAGCCCGGGTCAAAGAACAGCCAGCTCGCAGCCATCAGTCGGGCAATGGATTTTTCGTCGGCCAGCCACGCGATTGCTGCCGCTCGGGTTTCGCCTTGTGCGGCGGCGGCATTCCAGAAAAGCGGAATCAGGTTGATGTGCGAGGTTTCCGAATCGCTTTCGAACAGTAACTGAAATCTCGTTCCGGCCGTCAAATAGTCGTTCCGTTTCAAAGCACAGCGAACCAGCATGCTCAGGATCTCACGACGCATCCAGATTCGCGGCTCGGCGTTGACGGCTTCCGTGAACTGGAACTCGGCATCGCGAGTTTCCCCCTCGTTGAACGCCTTGATGCCTTCCTTCTGCGCGGTTGTCTGTGCAGTACGAATCGTGATGACGTTAGACGATCGGAGTTCCTTCGGCTTATTCGCCGACGACTGTTTGTAGGTTAGTTTGCTGCCGGTGTAGTCGATGATCTGACATCGGATCGTTATCCGACTGCCGGGCGTGGATCCTCGTTGGACAACCTCATCGCTGTATTGAGCAGCGACGGTCTGGCTGCCGGCAAGAATCAGTAGTAAGCAAAGTTGAAGGCGACTTTTGACGATCTGCATCGAGCACGCGCTTTCAGTCCGTTGAGAAAATTCTGCGAAGACAGCAACTCGCTCGCGTTCGGGAATCGCGTCTTCTCGTCTTTGCGTGATTCTTTCTTACTTGCGACCGAATTTGGTCACGTCGCGGTATCGATAACTGCCGCCATTTTCGCGAGCCATTTTCTTGAGGAAGTTGTCGACGTCGAGGTTGCCTCCTCGGCCGAATTCGACAGTATGAATCGCGGTCTTTCCTCGGTTGATCTGCTTGATTTCGTTGAGGTCAGCCGCCGACATGACAGGCTGCTCAGCGTCGGTCAGTAGAAAGATGTTTTCCGGGCTGTAGCTCAGAGCCTTCTTCAACGCGGGCATGTGAGCCGTGCCGCCATCCGGGGCGATGGAGCTGAGGTATTGCCGAGCCTGGTTCTTGCGGATGTCGGTTGCCCACCACATTGACGGCGCCAGATTGCTGAGCGACATCTCGCTATATAGTGTGTTGTAAAAGATGATTTGAAACTGCTGAGTCGAATCCAGGCTTTGCAGGCTCGCCGCGACTTCGCCCTTCGCGACCAGAAGCTGCTTATAAGAGCCCATGCTGCCGGAATAGTCGACGACGTAAACGAAGCGTGTGCCCGACGCTTTGATATCGAAGAACGATGTTTCACCGTGCTTCGTCGACTGCGTTGAGGTTGCAACAGGGGCACCGTCCACAACCTCCAAAACTCCAGTACGAGCTGCGCCGCCCGAATTGAAGTCCGGCGGCCCGCCTCCGATGACCTGTGGAGTGTCTGTTTTCGGAAGGTCGGGCAGGTTCTTTGGGAAATCGTCGAGTGTATCCCCTACCTTTTCGGCAACTTTTTTGTCATCGGGAATCTCTTCGGCAGGAGTTGGAAGGCCATCAGAACCAGGCGAGTCTGGTGGCGAATCAACGGGAGTGTTCTCTTCCTGCTCGGCGGCGTCTTTGACATAGATGCCGACATCGCGGAAGTTTTCTTCACTCGCGCCGGATTGACCTTGTTCGCAACTTTGCAGGCCGGCCGCAAGGCAGAACATCAGCGTGCCGTGCAGGCAGATTGAGACGATCCAGCTCGGAACCGTCGGCTGATCCGGCGTCGCCTGATAGCTCAACTTCGGTGGTGTCCAACGACGTTTTCTGGACATCGGCAAAGTGCCTTCATGGAAGCTGCAAAAAAAAACGAGCACAACCTTTGCGTCATTCCCGTGCAGGCGGGAAACCAGCTCAACCGCAAGAACTGGGAACCCGCCTGCGCGGGCATGACGTGGTTGGAAATCGTGAGGTTAGTGGTGACACATTGCTTATTCAGTCGCGGGCTGTTCGGCAGATGCTTCGGGGGTTTCGTCCTGCTTCGGTGGGGCGAAGCGGTTGATGTAGGCTTGCGTGACGTCCTGCCGGGCGACTTTTTCCGGCGGCGTGTAGTTAAAGGCGTCTTCGGCCAGCTCGACATCCCACCGTACATCGACGAAGTCCAGAGTGACCATCGGTCGGCGAGTGCCATCCTCTGAATGCTTCAGGTACAGAATGCGTCGCGGAAACAGAGATTCCTGTTCGAAGTAAATCCGAACCTGATCGGGGACGAAGGCTGGTAGCGCCTGTTTCGCATCGGGATCCGGGCCGAGGAATTTCGAGCGGAAGCTTTTCTTCCAGCCGCCTTCGATCACGACGAAGGTCTGCTCGTTGACATCCTGCTCCCATTGCTTTTCCAGTTGGACGGACTTCTGGATGCCGGCCAGCAATCCGGGTAGACCACCGAGTCCCAGCTCCGCCGTAAGGAGATTCTGCGGAGTCTTTCCGGCCGAGCTGGCTGCAGTCAGGATCTGACGAACGTTGCGACGTGTGACTCGCTCTTCTTCTCCGATGGTCTGATGCGTCCACAGGATCTGGCCGTCGCAGACTTCGACTAAGTGAGCTTCGGTGTTGCCGACCAGGAGGTCGTACTCAAGGCGAAGCTTCAGATCAGTGCCCTGCAGATAACTGCCCTTCATGCGAAAGCGTCGCAGCCCCAGGTCGACGGTTTCGACCATCTGGGCCTGGACCGAGCGGTATGAGATCAGCCGGTCTCGTGCCGACCCCAGAGTGACCAGCGCTGAGCCTCCGGACTTTTCATTCCGTCGAGTGGCTGCGGGCTTCTTGCCGGTGGCGTCGCCGGCCGGCTTCGGAGCGGTTTCTGGTCCGGCTGGCTTTGCTGAGGACGTCGCCGCAGCCGGCTTGGCAGTATCGGAGTTTGCATCCTGCCCGTGGGCTCCGGAGAGCGAGATAAAGGCGCAAACCGTTACGGCAGAAAGAAATGCGGCGAATGTTAAAAGGGGAAGACTTTTCATGTTATGCCGAAATTAACGGATTTGCCAAAGATTCCAGTCGCAGCGGTCCGACAAAGAGGGATGTGATGCCGTTTCGTGGCGTCACTCCGCTCGCTTTGCGGCAATGTCCGGTCGACAGCTCGTCAATCAGGCATCGTCGGAACGCAGCTCAGATTTCCCATCTTAGTGGGGCGTCGGCCGCCAGGTCGACGGCAAACACAGCTACAGCAAACACTGGCTGCAGTTCAGCTTCCGGAGATCCGGATGTGACCGCTGCGGCTCCCATTCTACGTTCAGTCTGGTGATATCCGGCAGGGGGGAACCTGCCGGCCGGATCACCGTGCACTCTGGTCGCGAGGCAAACTGATGAGACTCTATTTTCTGGCACTCGGCACGATTCTCGTAGTCTGTATAGGCTGTCAGCTCGACGGCCAGCAGATCGTGGACAGGGGCGAGCACGTCGCACCCCCGGCACACATGATGGCTCGTCCCGGGCCAATGGTTGACGGCCCCGGCCCCGGCGTCATGCCAAGGATGGGACCTCCGCCACAGCGGTCGTTCCAGGCCGAATCCACTCAGGTTCGGTTTACGGGCCCGGTGGGAATGAGCATCGGCTGGCAGGTTGGACCCGGCTATGCCGAGAACCAGCTCACCACGCCCGCTCGTTACAACTACGTTCAGGGAGCGACTTATCGGCTCAAGCTGACGAGTATCCCTGGCCGCGAAGGGTTGACGATCTACCCGTCGTTGCAGGTGTACCCGGGCCATCCGACAACGGATGCGTACCTCGGTCACAACAGCACGCCGCTGGAAATCACCGACGAAGATCTCGACCAGGTCGAGAGCAACAACTACGTCACCAAGGTGATCTACCTGCCGGATCCAAAGTTCCAGGAACTGGCGATCGCCGGTGTTGAGACGCTTGTCTCGACTCGACTTGATCCAGGCGTCGACCCGGTTTCAGAAGCCGAACGTCGCGGAACGATTATGGTCGTTCTCCGCATGGGCAACATGGACCTCGAAATGCCGAACAACGCGATTCCTCCAGGAGCACCTGGTGGCGTCGAACAAGTTTCGTACTGGAGTGCCGATGGCGATGCCGGACAGCACGTTCCACCGATGCCGATTGCGTTCGACGGTGGAGGTTCAGTTCCAGGCCCGATGATGGTTGGCGGGCCCGGTGGCCCGGGCCGTCCATCGATCAACCCGATCTCTGGCGTTGGCGGAACTCCAATGTGGGGCATGCCGATGACGTCGACTCCGATCGGTCTGCCCGGTCCAGCTCATCTTCCACTCGGAAGACCAGCCGGCCTGCAGTCTCACACAATTCGAAACCTGTCGAAGCATGAAATGCCGGACCCGACGGATCACCTGCTGATCGACGTCAAACACAATCCGGGATACCGCATGCCGAAGCCGGTCAAGCACATTCAGTACGAAGAGAACCATCCGATCTTCAGCCCGGGCGAAGTGAGCTATCCGAAGTTCGGCAACCCAGGCTGGCCACCGACTCAATAGTTGGTAGCAAAAGGATGGAACTGAGCCGACGGCGCTAGCCGCGGGCCTGACATCCTGAAGCCCGACGCTAGCGCGTACGGCTCACGAAAGATCAAAAGTTCTCTCGACCAGAGACAGAGTGTTCGGCGGCTCGGCAATCGAGCCGAGCTGCCGGATTCTTCTGGTGGATGTTCTTCTGAATTTACAAAACAGATTTCTTACCACAGAGGCACAGAGACCACAGAGTCAAATCTTAGAGGCTTTTCTCTGAGACCTCTGTGCCTCGGTGGTTAGAAATCTTCACGATGGTTTTCAGCCTTTTGCCTTCCGACTTCTAACTTCGGAGACACCAGTCGATGCTGCTTCAGACCGTCAGAACAAAAGGCCTGATGATGCTGGTGCTCGTTCTGGCGTCGTCGCTGTTCGTCACGGATCGTGCAGACGCTCAGGTCGTACCGCCTTACGGACAGTTTCAGCCACTCAATCAGTACCTGACGCCAGGCACCGCCGGCCATTGGGCAGCGATCGCCGGCAAGGGTTCTGGCAACTGGTCGCAGCCGGTGAAGATTCATCTGGACGGCGGCGGCGACGTGACCGTTTACCACGGCCGGCCGATTCAGGAAACGACGCACAGGTCGCCCGCTCAGCTCGGTGTGGGAGTCGGTCATCTTTATCGTCTTCGAGTCAGCAATATGCCTGACCTGCCCGGCGTCGAGATTTATCCGACGATCGAAATCGTCGACCGCCTGCACCCGCCCGCCGGCAAAAAGCACGACTTTCCGATTCCCGTTTACATCGACCGTGACGACATCGAGTCGGCGATCAAAGGGAATCTCGTAACACGAGTTGTTTACATCGAGCAGCCGCAACTGGCCGCACCATTCGCCTTGGATGAGTCGACGCGAGTCCGCACTTTACTGCCAGCTCAAAACGTGCTTGCCCAGGCCGATCGTTACGGCCGTCCCGCCGTCATTGTTCGAATCGGAGGCCGGCTGCCGTCCGTGCGAGGCGAACGCCCGGCGTTTTATGGAACAGGCGGAATCGTTTCCGCGTCGCGTCCCAATGTGCAACCACCCAACACTCCGGCTCAGCCAGCCGAACTGAATTCTTCCGTCCCTCAAAACGGGAGCTCGCCCGAATGACATCCATGAATCGCTTCTGCCGTTTACTGTTCGGAGCCGCCGCCTGCATCGTCATATCGACAACCGGCTGCAACCTGCCGGTCAGCAAACTCGCACCACGGTTTCCGCCGCTGGATCATTTTTCGACAGGTTCGCACGGCGTCGCGTGTTGTGCGACCGGCGAATGCACCGCTTCAAAACTGGGCAGAGTCGGTCAGCCACTGCCAGGCCGGGGTCAGCTTCAGAGCCATGGTCAGTATCCACCGGCAGGAATGTACGGCGTACCGAATCAATACCCTGCAGGAATTCAGCCCGCGACTGAGCAGGAAAGCCGATCGCTCTACTCGTTGTTTACTGCCGACCGAGCTGCCAATCAGAAACGCGGACAATTTTCGCGCGGAGCGAACTCGCAGCACCCGATGCAGATTCGTTCGCAGAACCAGGCTTCAGAGCCGGGGCAGTTTCCAGCCGGCGATTCCAGCGGAGTTGCTCGCGTTGCAACGCAACCGCCGAACTTTGCGACTCCGTTTCCGCCGTCGCAAATTTCGTACGGTGCTCCAGCGTTTGGATATCCGAACGGACAGATTCAGCAGACCAGCGCGGTCAACTTCTCGTACGCCGAGCCGCGTCTGCCGATTTCAGAGACCGGTCAGGCCGTTTACGAACCTGACAACTCACCGATACTTGGCAAGCCGCACGAGCAATACCCGGACGAATACCTGCTCGACGGTGGCGACCGCGATCATCCGGTGCATTACCAGGGGCAGTATCGCGACGGGCTCGAAACCGAAGACACGATCAGCGAATACATTGATCACACCGGCAAGCCTCACGTCAAAGCGTCGAATCAGGTTGCCATCTACGCTCCTCGATTCGCGTCCGTCCGAGCGATCACGACTCCCTCCGGCGAAACGGCGATCGGTCGCCTGGCCGGCATGCACGAGTCGACTCGCGATTCGGGAGTCAGCAACCGCGTCGGCCCGCAACGACACACCGATTCGCAACGGCTCAGCGGAGTCCGGGTTCGCAGCCGAGCCAGTGGTGTGAACGCTCGCGAAGGACAACTTGGCACGAAGAACGTCGCCGCGCTGACCGCTCACGAGCAACTGCTTAACACTTACGAAGAGCTCTCCTACTTCCTGCGTGGCGAGATGCTTCAGTCGAACGAAGCTCGACTGGCCGCCGGAATCGAAGCGGCCACGACATGGACTCGCGACGAGAATCCTGTCGTGATTGCAACGCTTGATTCGCTGCACGAAGTCACCGCGAAGTTCCGACTGGCCGAGATCGTCGGAGTCGAAGACCCACGCAAAGACCCCGGCCGACTGGAGATCGTCAAAGTGGCGAACCGCTCGACCGCCAAACCGGGCGACATCGTGACCTTCGCCATCCGCTACGAAAACAAAGGCGAACGTGAAGTCACCGACGTCCGCATCGTCGACAACCTGACGCCACGACTTGAATACATCGAAGACTCGGCCACGTCCGACCGCGATGGAGACATCATCGTCCAGGACAACGATGAAGGCAGCCTTGTGCTGACCTTCAAACTCGATGCACCACTCAAAGAAAAAACAAAGGGAGTGGTCACCTTCCAATGCCGAGTCCGGTAAGCACACCGTTGCCGAAGCTGCCAGCTTCGGACCGACGCTGGCAGCGTCGGCAACGACACAACACCAACTGCTGAGCAACCCGAACACCACCACGTCGCGCAGCCTTGTGGAACTCAAGATTTGGATTCCCGCGAATCCGGCCCGCCACTCAAAGTGAGTGGCGGGTTTTCTCTTGCGCCGACTTCGACGTTGCGAATACAAATCGATCGGCATCCTGCCGTTTGACCCGCAGCCGAAGGCGCAGGTGTTTTGCAAGTCATGTTCAGCGTTTCAACACCTGCGCCTTCGGCTGCGGGTCAAACGACATTCTCAATTAACTACTTCTTCACGATCCAGATATTTCGGTAGACGACCGGGTTGCTGTGATTTTGCAGGAACAACGCTCCAGGTTTTTCGTCGCTTTGACGACCGCCAGGAGTCGGCTTTGGTAGCTCTCGTTTGTCGTGAATGATGACTCCGTTCAGTCGGATCGTGGCGACCCCTGCGGCAGTCCGTTTGCCATCTTTGTCAAACTTCGGAGCGGTAAACTCGACGTCATACGTCTGCCATGAAAGAGGCGGCAGGCACATATTCAGGTCCGGCTTCGAGATGCTGTAGATGCCGCCGCATTCGTTGTCTTTGCCTTCGAGGCCGAACGAGTCGAGCACCTGGGTTTCGTATTGGTCAATCAGGTACATCCCACTGTTGCCTCGCCCCTGCCCTCGTGACTTCGGCATGTACGGCGTGCGGAATTCCAGGTGCAGTGTGAAGTTTTCGAACTTTTCTTTCGTGCGAGCTTCGACGCCGAGGTACTTGTGCTTGCCCTCTTCGACGAGCTTGCCACTCTCCCAGGCATCGATGTTTGAGCCATCAAACAGCACCGTCGCACCGGCAGGCGGGTTTACTCCGAGCGTTGGAGATTTACGCTCGACTTTTTTCCCTGACACGCTGGCTTTGCCGGCGCCGCCTGTGAGGACACCGTCAGAAATCTGACCGGCCCAGTCCGTCCCGATCAGCTTTGTCACGCCGTCAACGGTTTCTCCCTTCAGGTGAGTCTTTTCGCTTTTGTCCCAGCCGGCGCCTGGCAATCCGCCGTTGTGTAAAACCGCGTCGAACTTCCCATCGCCGAGTGCGATGACCTGAAGACCGATTTTCCGGTCGCCAACCGCGCCTTCGTATTCGCCCTGCACGGCGAAATCGGGGCCGGCTTTGGCCGGATCGGTGAAAGCCTCGCCACCAGCTCCGAAGGCAAACGTTGTCGACATCGCGATCGCCGCGAAGAGCGCGCTGGTGATTCTCATTGGTCGCTTCTCCTGGTTGGTGTAGTTGAGATCTGAACTGAATTCGGATTCGGTATTCTTGACCGATTGGATTTCTCGGTCGACATTTCAGAGACTTACTGACACGACCACAACCGAAAGCCTCACCGTTGACCCAGGAATTGCATCATGGCAAAGCAGATTCGAGTCTCGCGTTTTTCAGTCGATGTCACGATTCCACTCGGACATCGTTGCATGGGGCTTCTGCCGACGAAGTCGAAAGAGATCGTCGATCCGCTGCAGACACACGGCATTGTCCTGTTAAGCGACGACGATCCGATCGTCATCGTCGCCGTCGACTGGTGCGAGATTCGTAACGAGTCCTACGAACGCTGGCGGGAAGTCATCGCCAAAGCCGTCGGCACTGAACCCGTGCGAGTTCTGCTCAGCAGCCTGCACCAGCACGACGCACCAGTAGTCGACGGTGGAGCCGAGAACCTACTGAATCGCGCCGGCCTGAATGGAGAGCTGTTCGACTTCGCCTTTCACGAAGACTGCGTTCAGCGCGTCGCCGCTGCCGCGAAAGAGTCGCTGGAAGACGCAACGCCGGTCACGCATCTGGGGCTCGGAAAAGCAAAAGTCGAGAAGGTCGCGTCAAACCGCCGAGTCGTGCATCCGGACGGTCGAGTTTCATACGGTCGAGGCAGCAGCTCCGGCCGCAACGAATTCATGGCGGGAGCGCCGGACGGATTGATCGACCCGTTTCTTCGCACGGTCAGTTTGTGGAATGGTGACAAGCCGCTGGTCGCGCTGCACAGCTACGCGACTCACCCGATGAGCTACTACGGTCGAGGCGGCGTGACTTATGACTTTGTCGGGATGGCTCGCGAACGCCGACGCCGTGACGATCAGAAGGTCCAACAGATCTACCTGTCCGGCTGCAGCGGCGACGTCACCGCCGGCCGTTACAACGACGGTTCGCAGGCCAGTCGCGAACTGCTCGCTCATCGGATTTACGAAGGCATGACTGCTGCCTGGAAAGCGACTGAGAAAACACCGATCAGTGAGATCAGCTTTCGGTCGACGCCTCTCGAACTTCCGTTCCGAAAAGAAGAACGCTTCACCGCCGGCTACCTGCTGAACCGGATCGAGGATGACTCGGTCGAAATCCGGCAACGCATCCACGCGGCCATGACGTTGAGCAGTCGGCAGCGAGTTGTCAGCGGCAAGCCGATAGACTTGCCAGTCGTTGAAATTGGGGCAGCTCGGATTGTTCTGTTTCCCGGCGAAGCGTTTGTCGGTTACCAGGTACTGGCTCAGGAAATGAAGCCCGACCTGTTCGTCCAGTCGATCGGTTACGGCGAGTGCTGGCCCGGTTACATTCCGACGGACTCGTGCTTCGACGACAAGTTTGACGACACGTGGTTGTGGGTTGGACCGGGGTGCGAAACAAAAATCCGAGAAGCGCTTGCGAAGGTGCTGTAGTTGTAGGGTATGTCAAGCGCAGCGCCGGCGTACCATCACGAGCGAACAAGAAAGTGGTATGCCGGCGCTGCGCTTGTCATACCCTACACAGACCGTAGTCAAGGAAAGATGTTTGATGTTCGATCTGATTGTGCTGGGGCCGGATCGTCGGCAGCGGATTCGATTGCCGCTGACGAGCGAGAAGACTCTCACGGTTGGTCGAGCGGATGACGTCGACGTGCCTGTCGCCTGGGAGCCGATGCTGTCTCGCCAGCATCTCGAACTGACCATTACCGACGAGCAGGTTTCCGGGCGAAAGCTTGCGGAGTCGGCGAACCCTGTGTTTGTCTCAGGAATCGCTTCGGCGGAGTTTACGCTGCACGATGGTGAAGCATTCGTCGTGGGGGCCACTGAGTTTCGGCTGGCTGCTTCGCAGGCAGATGATTCCAGCCAGCTCGATCGGCTGTTGGAAGAGATTCGTTTTGACGCCGGGCAGCTTCAGCAGATTCCGTTCAGCGATGCGGATAAACGAATCGAAGTGCTGACACATCTTCCCAGCGTGATCTGGGGAACTCGCACCGACGAAGATTTCTTTCTGCGAGTCGCTCAGCTTCTACTGGCAGGAATTCCTCGCGCCGAAGCGGTCGCCATTGTCGAACCCGTTGATGACAAGGTTGAGGTCCTGCACTGGGACCGTCGAAACGAAATCGAAGGCGGCGTTCATCCCAGCAGCCGGCTGGTTCGAGAAGCCATTGTCTCGAGCAACCGCAGCGTGCTGCATGTCTGGGAGCCGGAGCTCGACAACGCCGATCCTCAATACACGGCGACTGGCGGCTTCAACTGGGCGTTCTGCACGCCGGTGCTGGTGACCGGTGAGCCTCGCCGAGGACTGTACGTTGCCGGCCAACTTGATGCCGCATCGTTTGCATCCGGAGCCGACGAGCACAGCGCGTTGCTGAGTGCCGATGTTCGATTCACAGAACTTGTATCCGAGATCGTGGCATCGTTGAGGAGGCTCAGCCGACTGGAACGTCACCAGGCCGGGCTGCGGCAGTTCTTTGCTCCGCCAATTCTGGAAGCGCTCGGGCAGGATCTTGACACGGACATTCTGGAACCTCGCGAGTGCGACGTGACCGTGCTGTTTTGCGATCTGCGAGGCTTCAGCCAGCGTGCGGAGAATGCGGCTCATGATCTGACCGGATTGCTGGCCCGCGTCAGCGAAGCTCTGGGACTCATGACCGAGCAGATCCTGCATTTCGGCGGCGTCACCGGAGACTTTCAAGGCGACGCCGCGCTGGGTTTCTGGGGCTGGCCGTTTGCTTCGGAGTCGGCTCCGTTGAACGCGTGCCGCGCGGCGCTGGCTATTCGGAAGGCGTTCGAAACGGCATCGGCAACACCGGGGCATGCGCTCGCTGATTTCGAAATGGGCATCGGCATTGCCCACGGACGAGCGGTCGCTGGAAAGATTGGCACGTCAGAGCAGGTCAAGGTGACGGTCTTCGGGCCGGTGGTGAATCTGGCCAGCCGGTTGGAAACAATGACCACGCAACTGCGAGTTCCCATCGTGCTGGACGAAGCGACTGCAGACCTCGTTCGCGAGAAGCTGGATCATCACGAAGCTCGGACACGCCGTCTTGGCAAAGTCATCCCCGTTGGCATGGAGACTCCGGTTTTCGTCAGCGAGTTACTCCCGCCCGAGCATGAGTACCCGCTGCTCAAAGACGAACACATCGTTCAGTACGAAGAGGGCGTGAAGTGTTTCATCGACGGCGACTGGGAAAGCGCCTGGCAGTCACTTCACAACATGCCCGCCGGAGACCGCGCTCAGGACTTTCTGGCCATGCCCATCGTCCAGCACAACCGCCGAGCCCCCGCCGACTGGGACGGCATCATCCGCCTGACGAGCAAATAGCGGAATGGTGATTTGAGTATGTCCTGACACGGCTGATCGTTTGACCCGAAGCCGCAGGCGAAGGTGTTTCTGACTACAAAATACGCCTTCGCCTGCGGCTTCGGGTCAAACGGTTCTAAGCACGTTACCAAAGCTTCCAGCGACTTTTCTTAGCTCGCGACTCCCCGACGACCTCGACGGCCGGGTTGCCGCTGGAGCTGATGACTTCCCGTTCTGGCAGCAGGACGCAGCTTAGATCACCGCCGTCGCCGCCGGTCGTGTCGATCAGGATTTTCTTCTGTTCCAGTCGGACGGCCGGGACCTGGACGTGGCCGCTGACCACGGCGACCGGGCAGTCTTTAGGGATCGGCGAGTCGACGTACGATTTCGAACAGAGCCACTGAGGTCGGTTCAGCGAGTAATCCTTTTGCCGCAGAATTCGGATCTGCATGTCGAACGGTGTGTTCGGATCCAGACCGGCGTGTACGAAGTAGAATTCCGGATGCTCGATTCCCCAGGGCAGATCGGTCAGCAGGTCGACATGCCGCTCCGGCAGCGCAGCTTTCAGTTCGGCAAGATCACCGTGCTCGACACCGTAGGATTCGAAAGTCGATTCCGAGAGATAGTCGTTGACCCATCGCGGCGCCCAGTCGGCGTAGTCCGGCGTCGGAATCAGGTTCAGAGCTCCGGCCATGGCGAGTTCGTGGTTTCCGCTGACCATCGTGGTTCGAGGATGCTCGACCAGCAGATCGCAGACAATGTCCATCGCCCCTTTGGAGTCCGGACCTCGGTCGACGATGTCGCCGATAAAGACGATGCATCGTTCGTCGTAGTCCGGTCGGGTTCGCAACTGATCGAGTACCGAAACAAGTTGACCGACCTGTCCGTGAACATCGCCAATCACAGAAACAGGGCCCCGAATGCGTGTCGCAAGCTGAGCCATGACGAACCCTCCTGGTATGTCGAAAAAAGTACGATCCTGTGCCGCTGAAAATCGCGGGTAGCCGCCGCTGAAAATCAAGCAGAGCGGCCACATCAATTCCTGAGCACCTGGCAGATTGCACAAGATGCTCAAGTGGCGGAATCGTATCGGCGATGCGTCAATCGCCTCAATAGGCATCCAGGCCGACCGTCATGGCGATTCAGCCGTTAATTCGAACGATTGCTTCCAAGTTTGAACGAGGCAGGGACTGTACGTGCGGAAGCGTTCTTCCCTGTCCAGTTAGAGTATTCACCTCCTGCCAGTGAGTGACCACATGTTTCCACCCACGACCTGACGCAACGGCGACAGAACCAGGAGGCTCTGGCGAACATCCGTCGCACTGCGGGAGATCACTGGTCGAGTGACGCAGATGCGCAATGCTCTATCGCACATTGTGAGTTAAAACCCTCGAATTCTCGCCATTCGTACAGCTTCTCATGGTGGCAATTGATGCAGGTTCCCGCAAACGCATGAATGGAGGGGATCGCTTCTCAAAATTGACTTCAGTTAGTCCCGATACCTTTTTCAGACGGCGAGTCACCTGCGCAGTGCGGCGACTCCCGCAAACAGTCTCAGACGAGAAATAGACTGAAGTCCGGGCCGTGCCAGCGGCCCACTGATTCCAATTCGAGTAAGAACTGAGGTCCCGGGAATGATGCTTGTCGAAACACAACGGAAAACGATTACCGTCGGGATCGTTGAGCCGCAGGAAGCGACTCAGTACGCCATCTCGATGCTCCTGAACGGCCAACAGGATTCCGAAGTCGTCGGTGTCGAAGCCACGGGTGAAGACGGCATGCGAATGCTGATCGAGAAGCGGCCGAGAATCGCGATTGTCGAAGTCGATCTGGAAGGTCGCAGCGGATTCGAACTCGCAGGCGATCTGGCCATGCGGCAGCGCGAAACGAAGGTCATCTTTTACAGCGGCTCGATGCCCGACATCTATATCGAGCAGGCTCTTCGCTCGAAGGCCGCCGGCTATGTTCTGAAGACGGACTCGCTGTCCAGTCTGCTGACGGCAGTTCAGGCCGTTTCAAAAGGCGGCACTTACTACTCCGAGCCGATCCGCGATCGAGTTTCCATCGACCCTGTTTCTGGCAACGCGCGAGCCCAGTTTGAAAGCCGCCTGACGCAGCTCAGCGATCGTCAACTCGAAGTCCTGCGGCATCTGGCGTACGGCCTGAGTGTCAAAGACGTCGCTCGCAAGATGCACATCTCGGTCAAATCGGTCGACAGCCATAAATACCGGATCATGCAGTCCCTGGGGATTCATGACCGAGTTGACCTGGCCCGATACGCCATTCGCGAAGGGCTCGTTTGTGCCTGACCCCATGCTCGCCTGGCTGGAGCCATCCGCTCCCGCAAGGCGGCTTCGGTCAAACCCGCCGATCATCGACGGGGCCTAAAACACAACACGTAGACGATCGACAGCTCATCAGGAAGACAGCAGTTCCGTTTTAGAGAAGGGCCAGAATCATGAGACAGCGAAAAGACTTCTACACGCTTTGTCCCGGCTGCGAGGCAAAGGTTGATCTGACACTGGCTGCGAAACTCCAGGCGGCTCGAGCCGGATGCAGTTGCGTCTGCTCGTCCTGCGAGCACGAGTGGGTCTGCATTCAG
>Ga0316208_1001158_pt1 | contig 26247 bp, 22 predicted proteins | sample 3monopyrite_MG_FD_204944 | JGI IMG/M metagenome (GOLD analysis project Ga0316208, IMG submission 204944) | Microbial mat bacterial communities from mineral coupon in-situ incubated in ocean water Damariscotta River, Maine, United States -... | ecosystem: Environmental > Aquatic > Marine >... | reverse complement strand
CTCATGATAGGGAAGTAGCCTGGTCGCCGGATGGTCGCCATATAGCATATGTTTCAGATATAACCGGTGAAGAAGAACTATGGCTTGCGACACCAGATAATAGCCTGCCGCCTCGCCAACTAACCCGAGGGCATAAAAAACGATTTTATCATCCGGTCTGGTCACCGGATAGTAACTTCTTGGCTTTGTTGGATAAGGATGGTGACCTTCATGTTGTTGATGTGCAGTCTGAAAGTATGAAGAAAATTGGTGCCACAAAAGCATGGGGCATGCGGCAGTATAATTGGTCACCTGATAGCAGGTATCTTGCTTACACAGAGGTTCAGCCCACATTCTTAGCTACAATACGTATTTGGGATAAAGAAACTGGGGAAACTTACGATACGACTAAAAGCTTTTTCAATGCTTATAGTCCCACATGGGCTCCAGGCGGTCAGTATCTATATTTCTTGAGTGACCGGGAATTTAGTCCTCAAATTGGTGCCATTGAATGGAACTATGTTGTCAACCGAGAAACGGGTGTCTTTGCCGTTTCTCTCCAAAAAGGCGGCTCTGACCCCTTTGCGCCTAGAGACGCTTTTGCCCTTGAAGTGCCAAGCGTTCAAGCTGCTCAAAGTGGGGTCACTGATGTCTCAAATGTAGCACAGACAGCAGAGGGAATAGCACCAGAAAAAAGTACTGCTATTGACTTTAAGGGCCTTGCTGAGCGTATCTTTCGTGTACCGCTTGAAGCCGACAACTATGATACATTGGTAGCAACAGAGGATTACTTACTATACGGCAAGACGGGTGCATTTTATTACGGGCGAACGAGTGATCAACAATATTCAGTACATGCTTATTCAATAGCATCTAAAAAAGAGCACCAGATTGCTGACAGTGTAACTTGGTTTTCGGTCTCCGGAGATGGTACAAAAATTTTAATACAGACCAATAAACAAGGGTTAACTGTACATGCCGTTTCAGGAGGCGAACCACAACCTGTGCTAACCCAGAACATGCGCATACGAAAGGTGCCAAAGCAAGAATGGGAAACAATTTTTAATGAAGTGTGGCGTCGGTATCGAGATTTTTTCTATGTAGAAAATATGCATGGGTATGACTGGGAAGCCATTCGTAAAAAATATCAACCCCTTTTAACGTATGTAGGCCATCGTAGTGATTTGAACTATGTTTTGGGCGAAATGATTGCGGAGCTTAATATTTCTCATAGCTTGGTGACCAATGGAGATGAACAGCTACCACCCCGTCCGAAAACAGGCTTGCTAGGTAATCGTTTTATACTTGATGCGGCATCTGGTAGGTACCGTGTGGGAAGTATTTTCGCGGGCGACAATGCTGAGACTCGTTATTTTTCTCCTTTAAACCGTGTTGGGTTAGAGGTTTCCCCCGAAGACTATATTCTTGCTATTAATGGGGAAGCCTTGACCGCACAAATAAATCCTTATGCTTTGTTGCGAGGGACAGCGAACCAAGTGATTGAAATGTTGGTAAACGGTAAACCTGATAATGAAGGTGCCAGGCGCATACTTGTACAAACCATTAGTAGTGAAGCGGCTCTTTTGTATCTCGAGCAGGTGAATGAAAACCGTGAAACTGTTCTAAGACTGTCGGAAGGGCGGGTGGGCTATCTTCATATTCCTAACATGAGTGGTGATGGTATACGTGAGTTTATCAAATGGTATTACGGCCAGATACGTATGGATGGTATTATTATTGATGTACGGGATAATACGGGCGGTAATGTTTCGCGGATGATTATGGAGCGCCTGACACGGCCTTTGTATGGACTTGGGTATATTCGTGGTGAGCAAAACCCCAATACGTATCCATGGGGGCGAAGTACCCATATATTTACAGGTGAAATGGCAATGCTTGCGAATGAGCATACCCTTTCTGATGGTGATGCTATTGCGTGGACATTTAAAAAAACGCGGCGCGGCCCTCTGATCGGAAAACGTACATGGGGTGGCACGGTTGGCATCGGCGATACCGGTAGTTTACTTGATGGTGCTATGGTTTATGTACCGCAGTATGCTTTAACAGATGACAAAGGGGATTGGATTGTAGAGGGGCAAGGGGTCACCCCTGATATTGAAGTTGAGAATGATCCTTTATCGCTGATAGAGGGCCATGACAGGCAATTGGAACGAGCTGTTGCTGTTTTGCTTAATCAAATAAAAGGGTCTCCAGGGACATTGCCACCACATGCTCGACCACCGGACAAGCGGCCATAATATTAGTCGATGATAGAATTAATAAATCCCTTACAGGGCTTTACTAAGGGTTAAAGAGGACAGTATGAAACCGGAACCTTTGTTGAAAATCGAAGCACCTTACTTGTTATTTTTGGGGAATGTTCCGAGCAAAATATACGCAAAAACTGCGGAAGGGTTGGTGCAATGGTCACCCGAAAAATGCTTGGGGCAGATAAATTCTAAAGGGGGTGTTACCAAGATAGGTCTGCCAGAAATGACCCTTATGGAAGCAGCAAAAGCTGGGGCAAAAACCCTTGTTGTTGGTGTTGCTTCTGAGGGCGGTATTCTTGAGGAAGATTGGATTAAAATATTTTGTGACGCAATGGCATGTGGGCTTCATGTTGCGGCAGGATTACATGTGAGACTAAGGGATATTCCGGAACTACGTGATGCTGCTTTAAAGTATGACCGACAACTTATTGATGCGAGGGTTCCGCCGCCCCATCTTACTGTAGGGACCGGGCGTAAGCGACAAGGGCTGCGATTGCTCACTATAGGTACAGACTGCGCTGTTGGCAAAAAATGGGCAGCTCTATCTTTAGCGCGGGCGATGCAAGCGCGCGGTATGGATGTCACTTTTCGAGCAACAGGACAAACGGGTATTATGATTGCTGGGCAAGGTATTCCTATTGATGCGGTTGTTTCGGACTTTGTATCGGGTGCGGCAGAAATTTTATCGCCCGATAATGTTGCCAACCATTGGGATATTGTCGAAGGTCAGGGTTCTTTATTTCACCCTGGTTATGCGGCGGTGACACTGGGCCTTTTACATGGAACTCAACCTGATGCTTTCATTGTATGCCATGAGGCTGGGCGGGAAGAGATGCTCGGATTTCCCGGTTATCCTCTACCCAGTATAGCACACTGTATTGAGCGAACTCTCATAATAGGGCGTTTGACCAATCCAAAGATGAAGTGTTTGGGGGTGGCTATCAATACATCGGCGCTGGGTGCAGTAGAACGCACGCGGTATCTTGCTAAATTAGAGCGAGAAACATCTCTGCCGTGTATTGATCCTGTTGTTGAAGGGGTTGACTTGATTATTACTCGTCTCACACATGAGTTTGGGTAAGATCAATATGAAGGCTTACTTTATTTAAACCTAATTTTTTAAAGCCAACATAAGCAATCTAGGCGGCACTTTGTACTATGCATCTAAGTAGGACTAAATAAAGTTCTTACCATGGGGAGGAAAGAAGTATGCAGTTGGGTAAAATACTAGTAAGTGGTCTGTTTTTTCTTGTTGCAGGCTGTGAGCAACCATCAACAAATGTGGATAGTTCCTCAATAGCTGTGGTCGGAGGGGCTGAACAACCGTGTAGTCTAGAAAAAACGACATCGAGGCCTGTCACTAAGCCAACTGTGACGGCGAAAGATTTACATATACGTATCAAAACAATTGCTTCCGACAGGCTTGCGGGAAGGAGACCTGCCATCCCTTGCGAAGGAGTGACGCTGGATCATCTGGTTGATCAATTTAAGACAATTGGATTATCTCCAGCTTCAGAAACGGGATATTTACAAGAAGTACCTCTTGTTGAACTTACTGCAAATCCTGATGTTCAACTGACAGTTTCTAGGGCAGACCGTAAACGTGACTATATATATAAGGACGATATGATCGTGTGGACAAACCGCATGGTAAACCAAGTGAACATTGAACAGAGTGAAATGGTGTTTGTTGGGTATGGTATTGTCGCCCCTGAATATGGCTGGGACGATTACGCGGGTATAGATGTAACCGGTAAAACAGTAGTGATGTTAGTTAACGATCCGGGATTTGCAACACAGGACCCAGCAATATTTAAGGGCAACACCATGACATATTATGGTCGGTGGACCTATAAGTATGAAGAGGCTGCCCGCCAAGGAGCGGCTGCAGCATTGATTATTCATGAAACGGCACCCGCAGCATATCCATGGACAACGGTACAAACTACATGGGGTGGAAGTCACCTAGGGCTTGTTGCGGTAGATAAGAACATGTCGAAAGTAGGGATTGAGGGCTGGGTGTCGTTGGAAACTGGTCAGGATATAGTACATCGTTCTGGTTATGACTATGGCGCTCTAAAATTGCGTGCCGCCAAGAAAGGGTTTACTCCGTTTTTGTTGAATGCGACAGCCTCCATGACGCTTAACAGTTCATATGAAATCAGTATGTCTCATAACGTGATAGGCTATATTCCAGGGTCGGTACGGCCAGACGAATTTATATTGTATATGGCACACTGGGATCATTTTGGGCAGGACCCGGAGCTTTTGTCAGAAGATAAAATTTATAACGGTGCACTTGATAATGCAACAGGGGTAGCGGCCTTGCTGGAAATAGCTGAAGCCTTTTCTAACATGGAGAAGCCACCGGAGAGGTCGGTTGTTTTTGTATCAACAACTGCGGAAGAATACGGGCTTCTTGGGTCTGAATATTATGCGAAGTCGCCCCCGTTTCCACTCGGGCAAACTGTTGCAGGTATCAATATTGATGGTTTGAATATTATTGGGCGTACTCACGATATGGCAGTGATTGGAGCAGGTTTATCAGAACTTGAGGGTTATTTAGCGCGGGCGCTTGCGGTTAAAGGGCGAATAGTTATCCCCGAAGCATTCCCTGAAAAGGGATATTATTACCGGTCAGACCATTTCAACTTGGCTAAAAAAGGTGTGCCAATGTTATATGCGGGCAGCGGGATGGACAGTCTAGACCATGGCCGCGAATGGGGTATGCAACAGGCTGAAAATTATGTGTCAAGAAATTATCACCAAACGTCAGATAACTATGATCCGGAGTGGGATTTAACCGGCGCAGCAGAGGATGTTATGATTTATGTCACTGTTGGTCAGACGCTGGCGAATGAACAACGGTGGCCGAACTGGAACCAAGGGACAGAGTTTAGGGCAATACGAGATAGAATGCGTTAGCTAGTTGCTTGGGCCGTCGATGCCTACAGACTTTCTTAAGAATATATATTTGTTTCTTAAAGGCCTGTAGGGACTGGTTTCCACAGCTGGCTAAGATATGATGAGTATCCCTCCATTGTTATATAAAAAGGATACTCATCACGGTTACACTGGGACAAATATGTGATAAATCTGGCTTACGGTTCTTGTGCGCCAGCCCTGTAAACTATCTTGCCGTTAAAGACAGTTAACAGGACATGAGTGTCTGATATTTTTTCAGCATTTCCGGTTTCAGCCTGTTCTATTATATTACGATCAAGCACTATTAAGTCAGCCAATTTTCCTGCTTCCAGCGAGCCTACCTTGTCGCGTTGCCCCAACATAGCAGCACCGTTTATTGTGTAAGCGGCGATGACCTCCTCTATAGATAATCGTTCTTGAGCATTATATACGCGTCCCTCGTTTGCCCGTGTAACGGCCTTTTCCATATTAGTAAAAGGCATAGGGTCTCGAGATCCAACAGGGGCATCACTGCCTGCTACAAGAACACCGCCATAAGTTTGGATCGACTTGGCCGGATAAACATTCTGCATATAATAGTGTTCAGGATTATACATGTCGGCCCTATTTTGAACCTCATCAATGAAGGGAATAACGGTCAAATCATATTCTTCAACCGGTTCAGCCCATACATAAGTAAAACTATTATAAATACCAAGTTTACCAATTTTCCTTTGGTCGTCAGGGTGTACCAGTTGAAGATGAGCTAGACTCTGCGTTAATGAGTTTTTGTCAGCCAGTTTTTTAACGGCCTCAAAGGCCTCGACAGCAACACGAACTCCTTTATCTGATAGGGCGTGAATATGCACATTGAAACCGGCTTTTGTCATTGCGGCCACATATTCTTTAATAAAGGCCTCGCTGTGTTCAAGGACACCGGCACTTTCTGTACATTGCAAGGCTGAAAAACCATACTCTGCAAGAAATGTCTCAGCGGATTGAGTGGAAGCGCTTAGGCACTCAGGACCATCAGGTTGAATATACCCAAGTATCTCAAGCTTGTGTGTCTCATTATTTTTCGAGAAGTGTGGTTGGTGAATTCCATTAAGCACCGCTGCGACGGGAAGTGTTGGGGGTGTTGCATAGGGGTTTCCCTCTAGTACGGCATCCGCAAAAAGCTTAACTCCATCTGCTTTAATAAGTTCAGAAGTGGCATATTCACTGCGTAAGGTTTTTAGTGCTTCTACATACTCTGGTATATATGTAAGCCCTTCGGCGGTATGAGACTTTTCTGGAGTAATCATAAAGCCAGCCCGCATACGGAAGGTCATTTCCCCCATATCTTCCAGCTTTTTATACATGGCAATACTTTGTGGCACGACTGCAGGGTCCTGGATGGACGTAATGCCCCTGGATGCAAGAACCCGCGCTACCTGAGGCATGAGTTCTTCTGCTTTTCTATCGGCGCCTATCGTATCGAGGAATGTTGTTTGCCTAACAAGTGCACGCGCACCTTCATTAATGCCGCCAGACGGCACCCCCCCTTTATCTACGGCAATCATTTCTTTGAAAGGTGCATAAATACCTTTTAGCGTTTCCGCTGTGATCGGGGTGAGGGCCCCCTCCGGTGTTTTCGCTCCTTCAAGAGCTAAACTGTTAACCGCACCGTGATGACCGTCATTACCTAATAAAATAATAGGATTATCAAGGGATACTGCATCTAGTGCCTGTCGTAGGCTATGATAGGTCTCTCCTGGTTGATTGCCGTCAGAGAAATTCCACTGAGCAACGATTAACCAGTCACCTTTTGCAATATTATATGTATCAAGGCACTTTTTTAAGGTAGGCACCATTTTGCTTAAGGAATAGGGCACGCTCTTAAGATCACACATATCGGGTTCAACAGTACCAAGTGCATGAATATGGGTGTCATGTAGTCCCGGCAACACCATTTTGCCGTCCAGGTCTTCCACATGTGTTGTCGGCCCTATATAGGGTTGCACATCGGCTAAGGACCCTACAGCAACAATATGATTACCTTTTATCGCAATAGCTTCAGCTATGCGACGATCAGGGGCCACGGTATAGATATATGCATTGGTGAAAACAACAGTTGCATCCCTGTCGTTTTCCATTGTGTCAGTTGCATAACTTACCGAGGACGTAACATGTATTAAAATACCAGCGATACAGAGTAATAATGCTTTGCTCATAGTTTTTCATCCCATGTAAGGGATACAGGCTAGTCTGTATCCCTTATTTTAAATTACCAGCGTACCTTTAGGGCAAGTGTATAGTTCATTGGACGAGCCATAAAGGCACTGAAACTCAATAAGTCATCACCTGTTGAGCGTAATAGATATTCTTTGTTAGTAAGGTTATGTGCTGAGAGAGAAAGCTCCCATTTTTCGTTTTCGGCACCAAGCGAAATTCGGCCATTTAGAACACCGTACCCTTCTTGTCCATAAGCAGCATAAGACAGCACAGTAGCGAGACTACCCATATCAACAAGATTATCGCGCCAAGTATAATTTAACTGCATGCCTGCTTTCAGCTTTTCAGACAGAGACCATTCATAGCGCGCCAAAGCTGTATAGCTCCAGTTTGGAGCAAAAGAACGCTCTAACCCTTCAATAGGGGCTTCAACGCCGCTTGGGTCTAAGCTGATTGTATCTGAGTTTGTAATCTCAGTATCCAGCCATGCGGCTGATCCTTGCAGGGTGAAGCCTGGCAAACCCCGAGGGACCCAGAGCATATCAACTTCAATCCCTTTATGTTTTGCGTCGCCAATGTTGCCGAGTTTAGTTGCTACAGTACCGGAAAAATTACCAATTTCCTGTGTCCAACCTTGTACATCCCTATAGTCGTAAAGAAAGGCAGCCATATTAAAGCGAAGAGATTTTTCTAGCAGGCTAGTTTTCAGACCTACTTCATAAGAAAAGACTGTTTCTTCTTTGTAAGGAGCAAGTTGATCGGCATCCGTGCCAAAACCACCAAAAAAGCCACCAGATTTAAACCCTTTGGTTGCTCGTGCATATAGAAGTGTCGCGTCAGATGGTGACCAATCAATACCTATGTGTCCGGACCAATGTGCGCCGAGTTTTGCTTTGAAATTAAAGTCTTTAAAATAATAAGTTTCAGATGGGACATCAAAAAGTTCGCCGTTGAGATAGTCTTTTGTCTCATTAGTATAGCGAGCTGATCCGTGAATTTTAACAGAGTCTGCTACTTGGTAATCTAATTGAGCATAAAGCGCCCATGACTTGGTTTCTTGCCTAAAACTGCGGCGTGAATAAACGGGTAAAACAAGTATGTTGTCCCTTAGGTCTCCAAGGCGAAACTCATCATCTGAATCCTCAGCGTACATGGCACCCAGTATCCAAGCGAGGGGATCGTCTTCATTTGAAACGAGGCGCATTTCTTGTGACCATGATGTCAGATCAGCAGACCCATCCTCTTCAAACAAAGTAAGAGGTGATGCATCATAGTCAAACTGCTGACGATTATTATAATCGAGATACCCTGTGATGGAGGTAAGGGTTGCGAACCCTAAATCAATATTAATCTGTGTGTTAATACCAAACCAGTTGTCATCTAGGCGGTTAATAGGCTTACTGAGAACGACCGAGCCATCAGTTTTCTGTTCTGATGGCGGGATGCCATATTCTCCAGAGATAGCAAAGAAATTGGTAATATTGTACCAACTTGCACAGTTCTTCTCATCGTGAAAGCCGGCTAGCGCACTAGCACAAAAATCACCTGTTTCGGGGTCATAAAAACCCAGAGCATAACCCAAGGTGGTTTCTGATTTATTGTGTCCGGCTTCAAGTTTAACTTTCACATCAATTGCTTCGCTCAATTGCATGAGTATTTGTCCACGAACAGCAAAAAAATCACGGTCGCCATAGTTATCATCTTCTGAAGTTGCAAGGCTGTCCTGCCACCCGCCTCCTTGCTCTATCATGCCAGAAAGCCGAAAGGCTACACGTTCAGAAAGCGCCCCCCCTACGGCAGCTTCAGCACCATACTGGCCCCATTTCCCATATGAAAACTCGGTGTAACCATTTAGATCCTCACCTAATACCGGGGCTACTGACATAACTCTAACAGCACCACCGCTCGTATTTCGGCCATATAATCCCCCTTGAGGGCCTTTTAAAATTTCAACAGCACCGATATCAAACATACCAATACCGCTTAGTGTATTGGACGTAAGATAATATTCATCATAATAAACAGCAGCGGTGGGTGTATTATTAGAGTTAAAGTCGGCAAGGCCAACGCCGCGAATAACCCATGTTGGTTGCCCAGCACCGCGGTCATCAAAAAGCTCCACACCTGCAACAAACTCAGTTAGTTGTTCCAGATTATTCACACCAAGTTTGGAAATATTGTCTCCAGTAAATGCCGTAATGGCTATAGAAACATCTTGCAGGCTTTGACTGCGTTTCTGAGCTGTAACGACAATTTCTTCGAAGTTAAATTCGTTGCTGGCTGATATGTCTTCGGCATTTACAGCGGCAGCACTACCAAAAAACAAAGCTGAAACGGTTGCAAGTAAACCTCTTTTGCGATTTTTTATCGGCACTTCTTCTCTCCCTTGATTACCTTTATGATTGGCATTCTTGGCATTTTCTCTATGAGAAATGGTCAAGACACCGTTTTCACTAAGGCCTCCGGAGAAGCTGGTTCCCTTAAGCATTTTTTGAAATGCCTGAAGAACCGTATATCGTCCAATAACAGGGTTGATGCCCTTGGTGTTTTCAAATTCATATGGATAGAGCACAAGAGTTCCGGTTTGTTCCACCAGTTTATCTAGGGCTTTTCCAAGGGTTTTTTCTAGTATTTTAAAATTATACTGCTTGTCATCATTTTTTGCATATACAAGATGCGAGCATAAAAATATGGCACTCCACAATAGACTGACCAATATCATTTTGCAGGCAACGGTTCTCCCTGTGTTTATGGACGCGACGTCATGCATATCTCACCTTACACCGTCGGCCTCAAACATAAGATGCAGAGAGAGATAAAAACCACAGGGTATCATTGTTTTTTTTATGAATAATTCCACCTCTGAAGATTATCTATATAATATTACTATGCACAAAAAGGCACCATTCATGAAGCGCTAAGCCTGACATGGTTCTTACCAATATGTTCTACATTTAAGCCAAATGTTACTTCAAGCGAGTCAAAAAGAGCATCAGTTTCCCCAACTCTAAAATATCCCCCTATGGGCATATTGCCAAGCGAAGGGTCGGCAATTTCTATTGTCATGTTTGTATAACGACTAACATCGGCAACCACGTCTGAGAGAGGGTCCCCTGCATATGCTAATAGGCCTTGCCGCCAAGCAAGTTTTCGCTGAATTTCGGACTGTGGCATTTGCTCTATGCGTTCAATTTTTTCATCAAATATAGCACTTTGCCCTGCTGTAAGTTCAGCTAAAATGGGTGCTTCTAATGCAGTCTTTTTTTCAGTTTTATTTTGTAGAAACACTTCCGGATAGTGAAGCGCAGGAGAAACCGCCACACGGCCCTCTTCTACAGTAACTTCGACCGTGTTGTTACTACGTACCCTGACGACAAAGGCTGTACCCACGGCCCTCACAATCCCGCCCGCGGCACTGACATAAAAAGGTCTGTTTTTATCTTTAGCGACTTCAAAATGGGCTTCCCCATATAGTATTTTCACAAGCCGAGCATGTGGATTAAAATTAATATCTAGTTCGGTGTTTGTATTGATTTGCATAGTCGAACCATCAGAGAGGCTGACACTTTTTTGCTGACCAATGACCGTGGCAAAACTATCGGTTTGATAAAAGCTTTCCTTATCAGAAAGCGTCCATAAACTGGTTGAAACGGCTATGACTCCAATAGACGCAGCTATACCGCCTAATAGCGTACGGCGACTATGTAAAAAAGGTGATGGTTTTTTTTGTTCAGCCGCTACAGTTCCTCTTGCAATATCTTCTAGGTCTTCTAGCAACGCCATATCATCCCACATGGCGGCCAGCTCAGTAAAAGTTTCACGGTGGCGGTCGCTAGATTCTAACCAGCTTTTAAAATTAGCTTTATCATCATGAGACACGTCTTCGCGCCCTAAAACAACTAACCATGAAGCTGCGGAGGCCTCAATGTCATGGGCCGTTGGTAACGGGATAATATTATCCTCTGAATTATGCATCATTCTCTACCGTTATATCATTGCCACTTTTTGGCGGCAGGGCTTTTGATTGTTTGCAGCCTAGCTCAGAGGCATCATATCCATGTGCCTTCAAGTAAGCCTTACATTTAAGCAGACCAAGTACGACATGCTTTTCTACAGCACTCACACTAATATCCATCCGGTTTGCAATTTGTTTATAGTGCAAACCGTCTACCCTCCGCAGCAAAAAGGCCTTTTGACACTGAGGCGGCAACGTGGCAACTGCCTTAGCAAAAAAAACCAGTTTACGGCGGCTGTTTAGCCAGTCGTCTGCGCCAACCTTACTTTCATCTATTATGAGTTCTGGCTCACTATAAATCTCAGTAAAATTCATGGGGGTACGTGTTTTTTTTCTAATATCATATAAGGCAACATTGCGAGCAATGGTAAATAGAAATGCTTTTGGCTCCCGCACCTCACCTTTCATTTCAGCTGCAAATCCTTTAAGGAAAGTTTCCTGAGTAAAGTCTTCAATATCCTGCGGGTGAGAACAATAGCGTGCTATATATTTTCGTATAGCGCGTTCGTTCTGGATAAATGCTTTGAACACTTTGGACATTGTGGTGTCTTGTTATCTGCCATTGTTTGTGACGAAGTTATAGTATAGGGGAAATGGCATCCTTTTAGGATCAATAAATTTTTTTCAAAAAAACTGAGGTTTTTGATTTTTATAGCATCTTAGTTTTTTATGGGCGCTGCCATTACCAGTGTAAAATATATTTTAGGCAGTTTAAGTATTTATAATGTCTGTCCTATTTTAGGCTTGTAAGCAGGGGTTAAATATTAAATCTGCCTTTTGACAGCCCCATAATACAAAAAATAAGACTATAGATACATGAATCACACTAGAGCAGTGGTATTAAAATATTATCATATACTGGAACAGGGGAAACGGGGATAGAGGCTCAGACTACTTCCATTCGGTACCCAATACCCGGTTCGGTTACAATGTAATCGGGGCTAGAGGCATCAAGCTCTACTTTGTCACGCACTTGACTTATATATACCCTTAGATACTGCGTATCTTCGCCGTGGGCCGGGCCCCACACTTCATGTAAAATTTGCCTGTGGGTTAACATTTTTCCACGATGCACTAGGAAATAACGTAGTAAGTCATATTCCTTGGGGGTGAAATCCACCAAGTTATCCTCTATCCTCACTTCATGGCGAACAAGGTCCATTTTAATTCTACCGTTTTCAAGGAGAGGCTCTCCTGCTTCTTGTGTTGCTGATTTACGTAAGTTCGCTGTAATACGTGCCAAAAGTACATCTGGGTTGAAAGGCTTGGTAATATAGTCATCGGCACCCTTATCAAAAGCTTCAATCATTTCTTTATCACTGTCCCTCACAGAGCAAACAATGATGGGCACTTGAGACCATTCACGAATTTGTTCAATTACATCTTTGCCATCTATATCAGGTAAACCAAGATCAAGGAGGATCAGGTCTGGCTTTAGAGAAGCGGTGAGGCGGATTGCTTCAGCACCTTTCTCGGCTTCTTCCGGCTTCATATTATAGGCTTCTAGGGAAATTTTGAGAAGCTTTCTAATTTGTGGCTCATCGTCCACAACCAAAATAGTATTTTTTTTCTGTTTCATAATTTCCCCTCAGGCGTCATGTTGGTGTGATTAGGGTAAAACGGTTAACCTGTAGTGACGTTAAGCTGCCTTACCCTTTAAACTCAATGAATGTTTTTGTGCTTGCTCAAAACTCCCTTTAATTGCAGCATTAGGAATAGTAGGTAAACTGGCTGCTACCAATGCCTTAAAAATCTTTCTCTGCAGGGTAGAATATAACATAAATTCTGGATGCCATTGTACGCCAAGGACAAAATGAAAAGGTGTTTCACTCTCAATAGCCTGTGTTATGCCGTGTTGATCGCATGCGACCACGCGCAGACCAGTACCAATTTTATTTTGGGCTTGATGATGTAAGCTATTGACCCAAAGGTCTTTTTTATCTTCTACGATACGCGCCAAACGGCTATGTTTATCTATGTCAATTTTACGCCGCGAAACAATCCTACTAAAGGTACTTTCTGTGGGGATAAACCCTTTAAATGCCAGGGGTGCATCTTGGTGTAATGTGCCACCACGAACGACATTCAAAAGTTGTGCACCCCTGCAAATACCTAAAATAGGTAACTGGCTTTCATAAGCCATTTCAATACACTCTGTTTCCAGTGTATCTCTCTCTGGCTCAATATTAGTACTTCTAATGTTTGGTTGTTGATAAAGGGATGGGTCAATGTCGCCACCTCCTGAAATGAGAAGACCGTTAACATCTCTTATTCTATCAATATTTAGCGTTGGATTGATATGAAGGGGTTCCCCGCCAGCAAGCCGCACACCATTTTGCAACAACCATACTGTAAAGCGATTGGTGTTAGTGCCTGTTGTTATACCAATAAGGGGTTTTTTTAAAGCTAGCTTATTAAGCATGCTTTTGCCCCATAATATTTTCAATACACTGTTTCCAGTGAGTATCGTCGCTCAGTAACCAAGATTTCCTTTTTTCCCTGTCCTGATGCCAAGCATCACACAACTGGAACAACCGGCTTTGGTTGCCTGCGGTCTCTTCTACAAGTAACCAGCGAGACCATTCTTTCATCAAGGACCAAGCACCACTAGATACCTCGCAATTGGGTAATCTATAATGGAAAGTGGGGCGAGCATTGATTTTCTCGTCTGTCCCATACAGTTCTTTGATTAATTCTGGTTCCAAATGGGCAAAGAGTGGCAACATATCTAGTGCACGGTTTCTTGTAGGATTGAAGGTATGGTAATCCTTTATAAGCTCTTCAATAGATGGCTTATAATTTACGGCGATGATGTGCTCTACATACTCATTTGGATAGGGCTCTGCATAAGCAGATAAAGACCGAGCACGGTCCATTTCATGAACATCCCGCAACCAAGGGTATAGTAAAGAAAATGCCTGAATGTGGTGGAGAATATTATGGCTGTCAGTTGAAATTACGTCAGGGTTAATATGTAGGCCAAAGGCATTGTAAAAAGAACTCTTGGTGTCTTCCGCAAAAGCTAAAAAGAGTGCTTTACGTAATGCATCAAGGTCTTTTATTTTATCGATAGGAACCGGCGGCGTTACAATTTCAAATGGCACTATTTTTGTGCCAATATCACTTATGGCTTCCACTGTTTTTTCTGCAGTAGCCGTATAGATATCACCCAATATACCTGTGGTATGGTTAGTATTAACGGGTAAAGCCTCCGCTAGAGCTTTAATGGGCTCTGCGTCAATTTCCAGCCTAAATGTACCAAAACATGTGTCAGAGACCACCCATTCAGCCTCAGTATTTTTGTGCACATCGCCACCAAACAGTTTTTGGATGATCGAAGCTGACGTGTTGAGGGGGACGGCTGCATACTCAAGCTCAAACCCTACGAATCGTTCTTTGTTCGGTTTTTTAGTGTTCTCTGTAGTTTTTTTCATATCACTTCCTTTAGGCACTTACCGAACTAAGATAACGTGTTGTACCTAAAATTGAGATTGGGGCAGGTGACCATATGTATAAAGAGAGCATAAAAATTTGTAAAAAATGTGAGGCCATACCCCTCACGTAAGTATCTTTTCGTCTTTATACTAAAAGACTGGTTGGCAGCATGTGGGGAAGGTCGGTGTCGGTGCAAATATCGCCCTGTGGTTAAAATAGTAGATTTTTCCATTTCTAATTTGAAGCCCTGCGTTAAGATGTTTAGTGAAAGCAGTACATTTAAACGAAGGGGCGATAATGGAAACGGAACAAAAGAATTCATACCTCCTGCAGGGCCGACGTTATATGTTGGTTGGTCTTTTTACACTTATTCCTATTTGGCTCACCTTATTGCTTTTGTCGGTCATTTTAGGCCTGATCAATGAACTTGCAGCCCCCATCATCAATTGGATGACAGCAGGGGTGCACCCAGGGGAAAGCAGTTACTATGCACTTATTCGTGCGCCTTGGTTTGAAACATCTTTATCCATAGTGGTTCTACTGGTAACTCTATATGGTATTGGGTGGCTTGCCTCTCGGTGGCTTGGGCAGCGCATTTTAAAATTAATTGATGATACAGTCCAGCGTATCCCGGTTGCGAAATCGATATACAATACAATACGCCGGCTTGCGGACGCCTTGCAAACCACAACAGGGGATGTTGAACGTGTTGTGCTTATTGAATTTCCTTCCAAGGATATGAAGACGGTTGGGTTAGTAACGCGTACATTTAAGGATAGTCGAACTGGGCGGGAGCTTGCTGCTGTATATGTACCCACTACACCCAACCCAACATCCGGTTATCTAGAAATTGTTCCAGTTGAAAACATTATCCCGACCAATTGGAAACTGGATGAAGCTATGTCGTTCATTATTTCTGGTGGCGCTGATGTTCCTAAAGAATTCTACTACGACAAAAAAAATGGTTCGGAATAGAAATAAAACCTAAAATTTCCACCAAGGAAAGCCCGCAAGCTTCTCTTGGTGGAATAGTGGCTAGCATATATTCAATCAGCTTAAAGCATGCCACCAGCTTTCAAGTTTTTTATCAATTTGTTGAGCTAGGGAGGGGTCTCTACGAGTAATTAACACATCAACCTCTTTCATTTCTTGACGAATTTTTACAATATTGGAGGATGATTTCCCCGCAATGCCCTTGTCAATTTTCATGTCAATCATTGCTGCCTCAGCCGAAGCTAAAGCCCCACGTGCTCCTTCATATTCAGCGGATTTCACCAGAAAGCGTGCGAGCGAAACATGGTCCTTAACTATGGTCTCTGGCACCTGGGCACCATTGAACTCAAAAAGCATTGATTTTTGTGCGCCAAGAATTTGATCGCGGGCAGCAGTATAGTTATCTGCAGTTAGCGCTGAATGCGCTTCATTGAGCTTATCTAGAAGTTTGGATTTACTGATTTGTAAACGAACATATTTAATCTTTGCACCTTCAATGTCGCCACGTTCAATGTTTTTCATTTGAAGAGCCTGCGCAATATCGTCAACAGACAGAATGCTGTCGCTCACGGGCGCATATACTATCTTTGGTAAAAGGCTATTTCCATAAGTCAATTGAATAACTTTAGATATTTGTGTTTCCGGTAAGGTTTCAGTATTGACACCTTCTTCAAGGGCACCTTCAAGTTGCTCGTACGCTTTATTAAGATATTGTTCAGCCTGATTTTTTGCCTCCAATTCAAGCTGCATATGCGTGTTAAACAGAGTCTTAAATAAAGCGCGCTTCTCTTTTACATAAAGCGCTGCTTCACGTTTAATATCTAATGTGGTTTTTGATAAGGCTTCTATTTCTGCCTCATTAGCTGTCACAGATGGCTGCAATAGCATGACACTAGACAGGGTAGTTGCGATTAATACGGTTGTTTTTTTCATATCTACTTTCCTGTCTATGCATGGGTTGAAACCTGAGGTAGAGGTATTAGTCTTTCGCGACTTCAGATATTCCCTCACCTACAGATTCAACATCTTCACCAACGCCTTGCATTGTATTACAAGCTGTAGTGGCAAGTAATGCGCCGAGAACTAAAGTTATTTTTATCAACCAGGTCATATGTATCTCCTAAAGTGGGTTCTTAATACAAATCAACCTAGCGACCTGCGCATTAAGGGTCGATTGGGTATGCCCTGTTTAAATATAAAATTTTGATAAAGATGGTGTGAGGCTGATACCTGTGAAAGGTAGAAAAGTATGTGCCTCAGAGGTGAGGGGAAACTTTGCATGGCCTCTGAGGCACACCGCTGGATTTAAGTCTGAAAAATCCAGCGTGGGTCTGGAAACTATTCTTGTGAACGCAAAATATTAGTGGGTGAAGAAGCTGGTTCCTCTTTGGTATTTGAGCGATAAACATTACCGCTTTGGGGTTCCGTGAAACCATTTAAAAAGTTAATAGCAGTGTCTTGAAGCAGCGTTAGTAAAACATCGGATACTTCTTTTGTGTCTGTAGTTGGTTTCTGCGTTTCTTCTTGCTGGCGGCAAATCGCTCTCTTCATAAGATGGTGAATAAATAGCCAAAATAATATGGCAGCCATCATTAACATGATGCTCACAACTATAAGAGCCACAGAGGGGATAAGACCTGAAGCAATAAGCCATAAATAAAGAGAGAATGCGAGTGTTCCCACGGCCATAAAAGCTATAAGGCTGGTCGCGATAGCCCCTAAAATACCATACTTTAAATGGGTAATGGGGCGCTCAAGAGCAGGCCTAGAGCCAAAGGCCTGCTCTGATAATAGTTTGAGAATAGTTTCCAACATTAAATTAACGCCTATTTGCGCTTGAGCAGAGCGGCAACTAAAGCACCGCTGGCAAAGGCGGCCGCCGTTGTTGTAAAAGGACGTGCCTTAATTGTTTTCTCTGCTGCATCCCGAGCAACTTTTGCTTGGTCCTGTGTGTCTTGAACAAATTTACGGGCTTTAACACCAGCAAGACGGGCGCGGGCCTTAACTGCTTGCATATCAAAACGGTTATCTACGCTGTTGCCGTTTGGTGTTACATCTTCAACTTGACTAGCTAAAATATCTTTCAGATCTGCGATGTCTTTTTTTAGACCTTTAATTTCCTGTTGAGCAGTAGCCATAGTAAAATCTCCTTAATCTTCTTTGTTAAGCGTCTTTTGCCTATGTGGCAGTATGCGCTGACAAAACTAAGATGATGGAGATGAGCTTAAGGAACAATATGAAGACATGGCGCTAGATATAAAGGGAGGATAAAAATTAAAAAATAGAGGAAAACCTAATATAGACGGAAAGGCTTAGGCAGACCTTAATTTGTAGCGTCACCACTCACATCACCTTTGTCAGAGTTATTATCAATGTCATCACGCATGCGAGCGCGGATAAGGCCAATAACTCCAAGCACCGCAAAAGCTAATAGTGTTAACAGGCTAGCGAGTTGAAAAAACCCGAATCCGCAGGCGATTCCAATAGCCCCAACAATCCAAATACCGGCACCCGTTGCTACACCGGTAACGCCGCTTTTTTGTTGTAGGATCGCCCCACCACCAAGAAAGCCAAGCCCAGTTACAATACCTTGTACAATACGAGAAGGGTCAATTTGCACATTCAGATTAAGAGACAAAAAATAGGCACTAATGTTGATAATGAGAATAGTAAAACCCGCGGAACCCAAGCAAACAAGAAGATACGTTCGGATGCCCGCATTTTTATGTTTAATCTCTCTTTCAAAGCCGAGAACCACCGCACAGCCGACGGCAAAAATTAACCGGTAAGCAGTTTCTTCTAGGGTAAGAAAATCAAGCATAAATCACCTTAATGTATTGTGTTTTCCAAAGTCTCAACCAAGTCGTCTATTTCAAAGGGTTTTGTGATGAAGGCATCTGCACCAAGGTCAAATGCTAATTGTTTTACCTTTGCTTCACTACGGACTGTCAAGATTATGACAATAGGCCGTTTATTGGGATTTTGGTTTTTTAGGTCAGCGAGTATATCAAGCCCATCTTTGTCTGGAAGACCAAGATCAAGTACAATTGCGTCTGGGTTTTCTTTTTTACATAATGCCAACCCCTCATGGGCAGTCGAGGCTTCATGGAAGTTAACACCTTTATCCATCAAGGATATGCGTAAAAATGTGCGAATTGCTGCAGTATCATCAATTGCCAGTATAATTTTGTCTGCAAGGTTACTCATGACTTTCTCCTACTGGTTCGTTAGGTGTAAGGGGAAAGCTTAAAACAAACTCTGCCCCTCCTTTGGGGTGGTTAGTAGCGATAATATTTCCCCCTTGTGCCTGCATAACGGATTGTGCGATGGCCAAGCCTAAGCCTGTACCGGCTACTTGGCTGTCCGCTTTATTAAGGCGTTCGTATTTATCAAATACTTTCAGCAGGTTTTTATCCGGAATACCTGGGCCTCTGTCTCTGATCCGGTATCTAAATTCTTTGGTGTCATTTTCGAGTGTTACATCAATTGCTGTTCCCGTGGGTGAATATTTAACAGCATTGTCAACAACATTTTGTAGCACTTGTGCTGTCATAAGGCTGTCCATAGACACAAATAGATTTGGGTCGTGGGATTGAATGATATTAAGATCGCGGCCTTGCAGGCGTGTACGTAGTATTTTACGTACTTTACCGAGAGGTTTTACTGGGTCACATAAGTCTGTCGAAAATTCAATATCACCACTTTCAATGCGCGTCATTGAAAGGATATTGGTGATAAAGCTATCCAAGCGCTGTGCTTCTTCAAGCGCTGTTTCCGTAAGGGTTTCTTGTTGGTCGTTAGTGAGGCGCCCTGTGGATTTTAAACTTCTCATAACACTCATACTACCAATGATGGATGCGAGTGGTGTCTTAAGATCATGTGAAACGCTAGAAAGCAGCATGGACCTGAGCTTTTCACGTTCTTCTCTGAAACGGCTTTCGCCCATATCATGTGCCATACGTATGCGCTCAAGTGAAATGGCTGTATGGTCAGCAATGGCTGAGACTAACTGTGAAAAACTCGCGTCCAATCGCATTTTTAAAGGAACATTAACACCAAAAATTCCATATTTTTTCTCTGGTGTTTCCATGAGCTCAAATCGCCAAGACGCCCCTATACCTAGCAATGTACCGAACCCCGCAGCGGATTCTTCCTCCCAACAACTAGATAAGGCATGAATATCTCTTTTGTTGAGGGGGGGCCGTTTAGGGTAGGCGGCGAAATTTATAGTCTCGTTATGAGCTGCACTTACAGTGCTATTTTCATTAGAGTTTTCTGCTGGTAGAAAGAAGGCAACTTCCATCCCAAACAGGGTATGTAACTCCCTATCCAATATTTCAAGTAACTGGTGGTCGTTGTCTGCTTCAGCGCTTAATTTATGGATGTCATACAGAGCTTTGCTACGCTGCTCTCGTTTGCGTGCACTATCGACGCTGTTGCGTATATGTCCACCAAGCACAGAGGTGATGAGTGCGGCGGTCAAGAAAATAATGATATTAATAATGTCGGCAAGGCTACCAATGTTAAATCTATAAAGCGGAATAACATAGAAAAAATTAATTGTTACAATGCTTAAGGCAGAAGCAATGAGTGCCGATATAAAGCCAACTCTAAGAGCAACAATGACACAGGCCAGTAGAAAAATGAGCGAAATATTGTGGGCATTCACCTTGTAAAGAATTGTTGGCATAAGTTGTCGGCCAATTTCCGCAACGGTAAATGCTATGAACACAGCAAAAATTGGGGCAAAAATACTGTACCAAGACCACTGCCCAGCAGTTAGTTGGTGCCATAAACTTGGTCTTTGAGTGCTTCCATCGAGCGGAATGCTTGTAACCTGTACGGTACGGCCAAATTGGTGAGAAATCTTCTCGGCAGTACTACGCTTTGGGAGAAGGCCTAAGATGGTTTCTTCCGACTGACCTATGAAAATATGAGATATTTTCTCGCCTGCGTTTAAACAAGCCTGAATGTAGGTAAGTTTGGCTTCTGATGTTTTTGGCTGCTCCAAATGAACGATTGAGGCACCGGCACTTTTTGCTTTTTCGAGTAAACGAAAAATCTGTTCTTTACGTGTACGGTTGCCAATTGTTTCATCAGGTTCTTCGAAATAGACGAGGCGCCATGCTTCGCCGGTTTCCTGAATTTTTTTAAGGGCTGCATTTATTAAAAGGTGGCTTTTGGGGTGGCCATCAATACAAACCAAAATGTAACTCGTCATATAGGGCCTCAGTTTTTTCCTAGAATTTGATGGTAAGCCCGACGATATAAATTTTCCATTATGATTAGTACTAAAAATAAATATGGCGAAGATATCGCCATATTTATTAGTTTCTTGGGTAGATATTATGGTTTGATCTCTTCCGTGGCATCTTCCACTTGACGGCCTGCATCATTCACGGCTTCTTCTAAGGGGTTATCAGATTCAGTTAAAAGAAGCACTGCAGCTGCAGTTATGACAATTGCTAAAACTATTTTCATATTGGTGTTCATACTAGAGTTCCTTTCATTAATGTTATTGGTTCATTGATGCATTCAGCATCCAGTTTGCTTCATCATGGAAGCGCATGCGCTCAACCATCATGTCGACAGTGACTTCGTCACCAGCACGCTCTGCAACAGCAAGCACTTGTCTTGCCTCTCCAGCACAAAGCTCATGGGCGACCTTAAGGTTTTTTAACATGCCCTCCGCATTTTCCGGTAAAAACTCATCATCTTTAACCACAGATAGAGCGCTAAAAGATTGTAATGTGCCAGGTGTAAAGTGGCCTAAAGCACGGATACGTTCTGCTATTTCGTCACCGGCATTATGTAGGTTTTCATAATGTTCTTCAAAAAGAGTATGCAAGCCATGAAATTGAGGGCCTGTAACATTCCAGTGGTAGAAAAGTGCCTTTACATAGAGAGAATATGTTGAGGCAAGCATGCTGCTGAGGGCTGTAGCAACTTCGGCCCGCATTTTATCTTCAATGCCGATGTTTGCTTGTTGGCCGTCGTCTTTTGGGGTGACAATATGCATAAGGGTTTCTCCTGTCCTTTCTATATCATTAAAGTGTGTTTTTCTTGTCTGTGAGACGGCAATAATATATGCATCTAGTGCCTTGGAAATGTCGCGGTAAGCTTTGGCATAATAGTCTTGTTGACGCTCGCCCTCTTTTGCAGGTTCAGGAAATTCCTCAACGGCACGCTGCTGTTCTTCAAGGGCGGTTTGGATGCCATTTTTAAGTTTTGATAGATACTGGGGACCGGATTTTTCCAGCATATCAAGAGCTGTCATCGAACCAGAATAGATTTGGTCAGTCCATTTCACTAAAGTGCGCAGCTCTGGAACAAGGTCCTCTTTTTCCAGAATATTTTTGTGGCGCTTGATGCATTGATGCAGGCTAATCGCAAAGGCATCAAAGTCATTGCTTTTTCCATAGGTGTTTGTTGACGGGGTCATTATTTGGCTCCTTTACTTGAGAATAGTATCTCCTTTCTCACATGAGTTTTCGATATGGCTTTGGTTCTAGGAATATAAAAAACACATAAAGACATGTGCTCCATAGGCTCCTTTAGCTGGCACCTGTTGGGTTTAGTCGGCCATAGTTTCTTCTGTTTGTTTTGCAGAAGCTTCTTTTGTTGAGGGTTGTGGCCCTTCAGGTGTAGCGTCTTCTTGCTGAGTGGTGTTTTTAGAACAGGAACATTTAGGGTCAATACTGGATGAACGAATATGCAAATCCCGCTGAGGGAAGGGGATATCAATTTTGTTGTCTTGTAGTTTGTCCCATACAGCAAACATTACATCACTTTGTGCTCGCCATCTTCCTTTTTGCACGTCATCAATCCAGAATATGAGCAGAAAATCTACTGAGCTATCATTAAATGTGCGAAGTAAACACTCTGGTGTATATCCTTCGGCTGTTGAGACCTTTTCACATTCTTCTGCGGCTTCTAATATGGCTGTTTGTGCTTTCTTGATGTCAGAGCCGTAAGCGACACCGACGGGTATTTCTATCCTACCTAGATTTGAAGAATAGGTTAGGTTTGCAACACGAGAAGTAATGAAATCCTCATTAGGGACCATAACCTCTTTTCCATCAAAGGTTTCTATGACGCTAGCGCGTGCGCCTAGCTTTCGCATGTAGCCAAAAACGCCGTTGTCCATCTCAATAAGATTACCGAGTGTAACAGAGCGCTCACTCAGTAAAATAATACCACTTATGAAGTTTGAGGCGATCTTTTGTAACCCGAAACCAAGCCCAACGCCGAGGGCTCCGCTAAATACGGTAAGTGCAGTTAAGTCAATGCCGATTAGGTCAAGAGAGACAATAAAAAGAATAATATAAAGAACAATGTCAAAACCTTTAATCAACAGTTCTTTGGTGGAGATGTTGAGATGGTTTTTACGGCGGATATATTCACTGGCAACTTGACTGAGAAATTTACCAAACCAGAAAATAAAACTGAAGAACACAATAGCTTTCAGGATTGTAAAAGCCGTTATCTCTATTTTCCCGAAAGCAAGACTTGCACTGTCAAGAATGGATATAACGTCTTTGAGTTCGCCAAAAACAGATAAGAAGGCGGCAGGCACAAGTACCCATACACCGAGTGTGCGGATGAAAGGGTTTTCAATGAACGTACGTATGGCTGCCCATAAGGCCCATATTATGGATAGCCGTGAAGCAATTTCTAACGTCAATGATTGATCTGAATATGCCCGGCTTATTTTAACAGCAACCAGCAATAACAAGAAGGCTATTATGGGTGCTGAGAGATTAATGAGGTGTTGTAATATGCGGCGTACAGCGCGAATAGCCTTACTTTTGTTTTTCTCTTTGCGGACAAATTTCTTCTTTAGGTGTCGGCGCAGTATAAAACCACACCCGACAATCAGTAAAACCAATGTGAGGTGTAAATAGGTTGTTGGCTGAGAAAAATACAATACTATTGTATGAGTTATTTGAGATAAATACTCTATTGCTGACTGTATATAAGTGGCAAAAAGACTGTTTGTTTCGGTCATTGAAATCTCCATGACAAAAAGCATACGGAAGTGCTCGTTAGGAAAGGAGATGTTTGGGGGTGTGGTTTTATAAGGAGAGCATAAAAATTTAAGGAATGGTGTATTTTTAATACGAATATTTATGCTCGCTTTACGAGAAATACTATCAAGCCACATCGAAACTTCATTTTTCTTTCGTTAGCGTGACATCATCAGAAACGCTATATTAGGAGGCATAAATGAATAAGTTTTTAGGCAGCGTGTCACTCGCTTTTATAATGACGGCTTGTGCATCTACCGATACTCAAAATTACATGGCGGCAGATGAAAAAGGTGATTTCGGCTACTATGAAAGTGCTCTTACGGATACGCACCATCGCATTGCCTACAAAATGCGTGGGGATGATATTGATACGGCTAAAGATTATGCGCTGTTGCGCGGTGCCGAGCTAACATTACAAAAAGGGTATGAGTGGTTTGAGGTTGTAGACCGGGACACCAATCAAAAAACTGATGATCGTCACGAGCGGGCTGTAGTTGCTATGCGTGTCTATGGTAGTAGTTACCGAGAGTGTGGTATTTTAACCTGTAGAACAGTGACACGCCCTGATTATGTTGATGCGAGTTATGCAGATAGGGCTCCGCGGAGGTCTGATACAACTGTTGTCTTTATTGAAATTGTTATGGGCAATGGAGTAAAGCCAAGCGGTGGCAATATTTATGACGCACGTACGCTTTCAGAAACTATTCGAGCACGAAGCTGATTGTGTTTATAGTTACGACCAAGAAAGAGTGGCCTACGTATTTAATTATGATTGGTACGTAGGTCTAACTACTAGCCAAGGAAGCACGGTATGGCTGATGTTAAAGACAATCAGATAGTTGTTGAGGAACCAACGGTAACAAAACGGTTATCTTCCGCAAATGTACATGATGTAGTCATGGAAGAGGGTGAAGAAGAACTAAAACGTAGTTTTTCTGCCCTTATGTGGTCTGGAATTGCGGCGGGTCTATCTATCGGGTTTTCTGTCGTTGCATCTGCTGCCCTTGCCAAGGCGTTTGGGCACGAAGCAGGCGCACATCCAATCGTTTCAATTGGATATAGTGCAGGGTTTATTATTGTGATTTTGGCACGTCAGCAGCTTTTTACCGAGAATACAATCACCGCTCTTTTGCCTGTTATTACAGGCCGTTCATGGGTTGGTATACAGCATATGTTACGGTTATGGGGCATCGTTTTTTGTGCCAATGTTATTGGTGCAGCCATATTTGCGTTTGCAACAACCCAAAGCATAATATTTTCTCCAGATCTACAAGACCATATTCGTAAAATTAGTTTACATATGTTTGAAAACACTCCAATTGAGATGTTTGGTAAGGGGATTGCTTCGGGTTGGTTGATTGCCGCCTTAGTTTGGGTGCTCCCAACGGTGAAAGCTGGTAAATTTTGGATTATCCTGTTTTTTACTTGGTTGATTGCGCTTGGTGAATTTACCCATGTCGTTGCAGGTTCAGTTGAAGCGTTTCACTTATTGTTCAAGGGGGATGTTGACATCAGTATGATGGTGTTTGGCTTTATGCTTCCAACACTCGCAGGCAATGTTGTTGGGGGTAGTGCTATCTTTAGTTTGATCAGTTATGCCCAAGTACGTAATGAAATTGAATGAAGAATACGCAGTCCATAGCATTAAAATAATACTTTTACCCCAGCAAAGGCGGTGATGGGTTTGCCTGGAAAATATCGCTCTTCAGTAAACCGCGTGTAATCTGCACGTTCGGCGTACTTGGCGTTTGTCAGGTTATTGATACGGCTGAAAAGGCTTAGTGTGTTGGTTGCTGTATAGGTAATCCTGAGGTTTAGATAATTATGACCTTCATATTTATGTTCGTTTTCCGGGTCTAAAAAATATCCAGATGTATGGACCCATTCTAGTTCAGTAGAAAGTTGTTCGCTTGGTTGCCATAAGAGCTGTGCACTACCAAAATGGCGGGGAGATGTGTCTATGTCGTTGCCTTTTATATTGATGCCATTACTGAGATAGTCAAAATTATAACGATGCCGCGCAATGGTAGCATTAGCCTGAAGGCTTAGCTGGCCTGACAAGGCCATGCGCAGCGTTATCTCAGCACCAAGGTGGTCTGATTTTCCGTTACTAACGTTGAAGAAATTACTATCTTGAAAAATATAATTGTCTTTAGACATTGCATAGACAGCAACGGTGTATTTTATAATATCCGCTGTTCCCCGAAAACCAAGCTCAATGGATTTTAGGCTAACTTTCTTAAGGTCAGCCACTGACTGGGAGCGTTGTAGCCTATATAGTTCGGTTGTTTGAGGTGCTCTGAAGCCATGGCTTATATTAAGGTAGGCTTGATGGGTTTTGGTGTAATTATATAATATGCTAATTTTAGGAGAAAAGGCTGTGTAGCTATTCTCCCCGCTTTCAGGG
>Ga0316208_1001157_pt1 | contig 26254 bp, 20 predicted proteins | sample 3monopyrite_MG_FD_204944 | JGI IMG/M metagenome (GOLD analysis project Ga0316208, IMG submission 204944) | Microbial mat bacterial communities from mineral coupon in-situ incubated in ocean water Damariscotta River, Maine, United States -... | ecosystem: Environmental > Aquatic > Marine >... | reverse complement strand
TCATGACGCGACCCGCCGACACACGTGACGAACACTCCGCGCATGAAAAAGCCCGAGCACAACACCCGGGCTTCTTGAACACAAGATTAGAACTCGGCTACGCGAGTTTCTAATCCACTGTGGTTAGCTGATTTCACGGCCCCGGTTTCAAAGTGCGAGGGGATGCGTCCGACCAGAGTTTTGACCGAGCACCTTTGTCAGCGCACCATTTCGACCGAGCACCATTTCTGTTTGACGTGAGACCAGAGTTTGCCAGACGACGATTCAATTGTCGAGTGGTACTCAGCGATCTTTTTGATTCTTCTAACCGAACGTTCGATCCGAAACGGCGACTTCAACAGCGCAACATTTATGGCCGAGCACCATTGTCAGTTTGATATTTCGACCGAGCATCAATTGTCAGAGCACCCTGGTCAGCGCACCAATTATTACCGAGCACCAATTAGCAGCTAACGTCCGAGGTAACCCGGCGGCGGGCCATCAGGAACGGCGCCGAATCACCGAAAACCGTTGCACAAGTTTAACGGTTGATTCGCCGGAAATGTAGCCGCTCGGGTTCACCGTTTTGTTCGCCTGACATTTTGCGATCATGCCTGTGTGCCTTTGAGAAAGGCAGCACCTAGCTCGCTGTTGTCCACATTGGTGACTGATTGCTGAACCAATTGGATCAGCTCACCAATCGGAACAATTCGCACGTCCTTGTTCCCGCCGCGATCCATGGTAACGTATTTGATGCCGTAGTTATTCATCTGTGTCAGTTGCGGACCGAGTTCTCGATAGTCCATTGCCGATACGTTGTGCCCTTCGCCATACTGTTGGCACATTCGTTCCGCTATCTGTTGGTCGGTCCATATATGAAATAGCGTCCCGTATTGCGAAGACTGTGTCGTCAGCAAGCCCTTTTCACTTTCGATGATGTAACATACACCACCACCCGTTTGCACTTGCGTAATAACTGCCTGCAATTGGGAATCGAGTTTGCCGTACTCGGCTTGTGCCGTTTTCGCCACCGCGTGATCTCCAAACGCGGTCGCGACGGTTGCCTTTGTCGCGAGAACGAGCAGGGGTCCATACAAGTGGATATAGAACATGGCATACCCGGTTTCCGGCAAGGCGTCAGCGAGGGTTGCTGAAAGCAACTCGATCCGTTTCTTCTCGGGTTCGTTCCAAAAGTATTGGAGCCTGTTTTTCTTCGCGTCATCGGCGCCCGGTCCAAGGTTGACTCGGAAAGACCAATCGACGAACCAATCGATCTTGTCGGGTGAAACGTAGCCGGATTGTCGTGCGACAATTGCAGACTCAATTGACTGAAAGCACGAGACCTCGTTGCGGCAGCGGAACTCACTTGTCATTTGGTCTTGTTCGGACCACTCCGAAACGGGAACGCCATCGAACACGCGAAAGATGCGATCATAGAACCAATCCCGCAAATCCTGCTCGAGGCGTCCGTGAAGCATCTTCGCCACGAATTCGCCGTCCGTTCGATCAAGTTCGATGTTGAATTCGCCACCGAGTTGCGCATATTTGTCGTCAAGTGTAGACATGCTGTTGCTCAAGTTGGGAGAACCACGTGCAAGCCGACTGACTTCGATTAAGCAAAGCCATCAGGCAAGTAATCACCGAAACACGATCCGATCAACGTCATTTGTAGTTGCGCATGATTTGTCACTTGTATTTGCCGTCCGAGTTGCAGTTGACCACAAGCGGCCGCGGTTTCCGCAATGGCCGTGAGGAACTCTGTGTCATCAGCACGTCTATTTGCGAAGTATCGAAATACTGACTGGACGGCGACGGGCCCGTAGTATCCGACACCGCGTGCAAGTAGGCCAAACCCCTTTGCTTTGAAGTCCATCCGCATGCCTTGCGGACTCAGTTGCAAGTTTCCGATGAATCTTTTGCGACCGGGAGTTCCCGGATAAGGAATCAGCTTCGGTTTCGGTTCAAGCAAGTCCTGTGGTGTCTCGACGATTAGCTGAGCGACCATTTGGAGTTGTTGACCGATCATGTCCGTCGTTTCGTTAACACCCATGTTGCTCATCATCCGGATTGCGAACGCCCCGGCGAAGCACAGTTCCGCGAATTGCTCGTCGCGGCCAGCAACGTTGGTTTCGTGAAATATGGATGCAACTTCCTGCTCGTGGAAGTTGACCTCGGCGTTGATGGCGATCTGAGTCATGCCGCGTTCTCTTGGTCAGGCGAACTTGTAATTCTGCGGACGCGGCCTTTGCCGGATGATTCTGTACGCGGCCTTTGTTTGGCCAGGAAGTTAATCATCCTGGCCAGTTTTGAATACCGACAATCAATCAGCATTCGTCAACACCGATGAAAGTAAGGCCACAAGTAGTGGCCGTCAAGCGATTGGGTTGCACAATCGGGATGGGCACGTATGTTTTATCTGTACGCGGCCTAATCCGGTAAACGTGGAATCGGCCTAACACGGTAAATACGGAACGGTGACCACATCCTGAGATCGAAGGGTGACTGATGAGTTCGGAAATGAATCGCGATACCGTCCCCGAAAACGGTCGCCCTGAAACATTGGGCGAAGCAATCGAGTTGTTTCAACCGGTAATGATAAAGCGCCGAGTGCCATTGAAATCTCGGAAGTACTTTGTCCGTTGGATCGAACGATTCGACGTTTTTCGCACAAGCACTGTCAGGCGGTCGTTTCGGACGCTCAACAACAACGACGTTGCCGCATTCCTGGTCGACCAGCATCGCCGATTCTCTCCGCCCGAATGGCAACAGAAACAAGCCCAACAGGCCATAGTTCTGTTCCTGCGGAATGTCATCGGGTTGACGGAAATCGATACCCGTCGGATTTCCGACCTGCTCCGTAGTGGTGAATGTTCAACGGTTGACGACGGACAGATGATGAAGGAAGTCGCCGTTCTGGTGGATCCGTCTCGCCCAGAGTGGTATCAGCAAGTTCAACGCGCATTGAGAACTCAGCACTACGCCTTGGCTACCGAGCAAGCTTACCTCGACTGGCTCGAACGGTACGTCGTGTTTCACGGTGAGGCCGATCCTCGTGAACTGGGAACGACTGAAGTGCGAGCATTTCTGGAGCATCTGGCCGTCGAGCGGAATGTGGCGGCCAGCACGCAGAACCAGGCATTTTCTGCTTTGCTCTTCGCCTATTCGAAAGTGTTTGAAGTCGAGCTGAGCGACTTGTCCGGAACATCCCGAGCGCGTGGCGATAAGCGGCTCCCCGTTGTCTTGACGACAGACGAAGTTGATGGCCTGCTTGAGGAATTGAACGGTCTGCCGAAGCTGGTAGCTCAGTTACTTTATGGCTCCGGCTTACGCTTACTGGAAGCCTTGCGTTTGAGAGTCAAAGACGTCGACCTTGGATACGGTCAAATCGTCGTGAGAGACACCAAAGGGAACGTAGACCGCGTGACCTATCTTCCTGAATTGCTGGCAGACGCGCTGCGGGAACAAGTCGCAATCGCACTGGCCCTGCATGAGCAGGACATTACTGAAGGGTACGGGCGAGTCTGGCTACCATTTGCGTTGGCCGAAAAGTATCCCAATGCAGAGCTTGAGCCAGGCTGGCAGTACCTGTTTCCAGCTGCGAAGTTGTCAGTGGATCCCCGGAGCAAGGTGGTGCGACGGCACCATCTGGGCGAAACGACAATTCAGAAAGCAGTGAAGCGAGCAGTCGTTGCGGCAAAGATTTGCAAACCGGCAACATGCCACTCACTTCGGCACAGTTTTGCCACGCATTCAATCGAGTCTGGGACAGACATTCGCACCGTGCAGGAATTGCTCGGCCACAAAGATGTGTCGACAACCATGATCTACACACATGTACTGAACCGCCCCGGCGTCAGCGGGTGCAGCCCACTGGACCGACATCGAGCTGGCAGGTAGCAACATGGTCAAGGCGTGAACATGAGCCTTTAGGTTTGAATGCGGCTTGTTGGCTTGAGTGCAATTTTGGGTTGCTTGGGTGTTATTGGCAGATTGACGACTTTAATTTGCTCAGGTCAGCAGATCGGTGAGGACATGGCCGTGGACGTCGGTCAGGCGGCGTTGGATGCCGTTGTGGTAGAAGGTTAATTTCTCGTGGTCCAGGCCGAGCAGGTGCAGGGCGGTGGCGTGCAGGTCGTAACTGTAGGTTGGATTTTCGGCGGCTTTGTAGCCGAGGTCGTCGGTGGCTCCGAAACCGACTGCGCCTTTGATTCCGCCGCCGGCTAACCATGCGGTGAACGCTCCGCCGTTGTGGTCACGGCCGGCGGCGCGGGCTCCCTGGGCGGCGGGCTGACGGCCGAACTCGGTCGTGCACATGACGAGTGTCTCGTCGAGGAGGCCGCGAGTCTTGAGGTCGTTGAGAAGTGCCGATGCGCCTGCATCGAGAACGCGGCCCCAATAGCCGTGGTCGCGAGGCAGGTCTTCGTGCGAGTCCCAGTTGGGTCGAATCTTCTGCGCGGTTGTGTTTTCCGCCCCGCAGTAAATCTGGACGAAGCGGACGCCTCGTTCGACCAGGCGGCGAGCGAGAAGGCACTGCCGTCCGAACGGTCCGATGTCCGGATCGTCGATGTCGAAAGCCTTTTGAGTTGGCAGGGATTCGCTGCTTGTGTCGGCCACTTCGGGAGCGCTGAGTTGCAGGCGGGCGGCGAGTTCGTACGCGGCGATGCGTGCTTCGAGATCGGAGTTGGCTTGCCGTTGCTCCAGATGGCGTCGGTTGAGTTGCTGCAGAAAATCGAGCTGGCTACCGGAAGCTGGGGCAGACGAAGTTGGTGCGTCGCCGGTGGGGAAGAGGTCGACGATCGGGTTCTGCGGATCGGTAGCGTCCAGTGTCGTGGCCTGATGGACGGCGGGAAGGAAACCGGCTCCCCAGTTGATGATTCCTCCGGGCGGGAGGCCTCGTGGATCAGGGAGCACGACAAACGATGGCAAGTCTCGATTGTCGCTGCCCAGGCCGTACGTGACCCATGATCCCATGCTGGGAAAACCAGGCTGCGTGAAACCGGTATTCATCATGAAGCAGCCGGGGCCGTGCAGCGCCGTCTTACTGTGCATTGAATAGACGAAGGCCATGTCGTCGATGCAGGTTGCCAGTTTCGGAAACAGGTCGGACATCCACAGGCCAGATTCGCCGTGCTGACGGAACTTCCAGAAGCCCGGCTGGCAATTGCCTGGCTTAGACGCAAAGAACTGCAGCTTGCCATCGGGGTCGAATGGTTTTCCCGCACGCTTTATCAGTTCCGGCTTATAGTCGAACGTGTCGACGTGACTCATTCCTCCGGGACAAAAGATCTGAATAACGGACTTTGCTTTGGCAGCGTGGTGAGCTGGCTGCTCGGCCTGCAGCATCGCGGACAACGCAACGCTGCCCAGGCCGCCTCCGGCGAATTGGAGAGCGGACCGCCGCGTGATGACTGGCTGCCTGTGATTTGTCGACGGATGAAACATGGACGTCTCGATGGCTCAGTCGATGTAGATAAACTCGTTGGCGTTGAGCATGGCTCGGCAGAACTGCCACAGGCCGTGTTGAGCAATTGCCTTGTGCGAGAACTCGCGTTCTTTCGCGTCGGGAGATCGTGCGAATGCCAACTGGAAGGCTCGCTGAATCTGGTTGTCGATATTGGAATCGTGTTCTTCCGCGAGGCGTACGGCAAAGTAACGAGACTGCTTCAGCATAAATTCGTTGTTGTAGAGGGCCAGCGATTGCAGAGCCGTTGTCGTGACATTTCGCTGAGGCGTGAGGTTGGCCGGGTCGGGGCAGTCCAGAGCGGTCATGAATTGCTGCGGCGTCGTTCGCACGATGAATCGGTAAACACTCCGTCGCCAGAGTGGCGGGGAATCGGCGGTCCGGTAGGTGTAGATCGGAGCGTAGGCCTCTTTGTAGTCGAAGTCGCGATAGCCTGGTCCAAACATAGCGGTATTCAATTTTCCGCTGACGGCGAGCACGGAATCTCGCACCGCTTCGGCTTCCAGGCGGTGTGGGTTCATTCGCCAGAGAAGCCGGTTGTCGGAATCGACCGCTGCGGGATCAACGGTAGCGGGATCGCGCCCTTGATTAGTGACGACGGGGGAGCTTTGCTGTTGGTAAGTCTGCGAAGTGGCGATCAATCGATGAATGTGCTTGAGGCTCCAATCCGACTGCAGCAGTTCGTCGGCCAGCCAGTCGAGCAGTTCCGGGTGGGATGGCTGTCCGCCACCGAAGCCGAAATCGCTGGGAGTATCGACGATGCCTTTGCCGAAGTGCCAATGCCACAGCCGGTTGACGATCACGCGACGAGTCAACGGGTTGTCCGGCGACGTGATCCATTTCGCCAGTGCGAGTCGGCGGTCGGTGTCGGGTGTGTCCGCTGATCCAAACTGAATGTCAGCTTTGCCGAAGCCGAGCGTGCCTGGGCCGACCGCATCACCGGGGGCTTCCGGATTGCCTCGCGTCAGAATGTGGACGGCTGGTGGAGTCTCACTGACGACCCCATAGAACTCGGGCGGCTCGCCGAGTTCGTTCAGCTCTGCCTCAAGCGATGCCTGTTTCTGACGAAGCTGCGCGAGCTGTTCCTTCCGCTTGTCGGTCAGCGAGGCGGGCGTGGCCATTGTCAGTCGCGGATCGCCGAAGCTGATCTGGTCGTGTCCGTACCCATTTCCGCCGTCGGTTGAGATGAGCGTCAGGAAGCGGGAAGTCGGAGGAATCTCGATCGAGAAATTCGTCGTGTCGTTACGGCCGAGCCGGGCTGTCGACTTCAGCTCTCCGTCAAGGTAGACGCGGAACTCGGCACTCGGCTCCACCGTTCGGCCGCCGTAGCCAGCGACGGCGGAGAAGTTGTAATCGATGGCCGAGGGGTCGGCGTCAATCGGCAGTTTCGAACTGTTTGAGGTCTGCTTGCCATCCTTCGGGTGTCCGGCGTTTCGAATCGCGGCAATGTCGAACGTGATTCCGGCGTTCGCGTGGAGACCGATCATCGAGTGGCCGGCGGAGTTGTAATCAGTGGTGCCCAACGTCGTTGAGTACTGACTTGAAACCGGCCCGTGGCGGATCATGTCCCAGGCCTTGCCGCTGTTTTCAGGCAGGCTGTGTGCGCTCAGTCCAGTGGAGCTGATTCTGGTCTGACCGTTGGCCGGAACAAACACGCCATCGACGAACGGGTAATCGCAGGATGCATAGTTGCCCGGTTTGACGTTGCCGAGATCTCCGAACGGTCTCTCTTGAACTTTGCCCGTGCGAGCGTCGATTCCCAAACCCTTCTTTCCGCTGCCGAAGCCGTTGCCTCCTCCAACGATGTCGGCGAGGTCGAGTCCTTCGCCCTGGAGTTGTCCGACTTGAGCCGCCACCTGACTGATGGATTCGGTAATTCGTGCCTTGTCAGCGTCGTACTGTTTTCGTCGTTCCGGGTTGATATCCCGATTGTCGCGGCGCACACCGGCGAAGACCGCCGCCAGCTGGTAGTACTCGCGTTGCGTGATTGGGTCGAGTTTGTGGTCGTGGCACCGGGCACAGTTGGCTGTCATGGCGACGGTTGAAGTCATCACCTGAGTGAGCATGTCGTCGAGATCGAGTGCTCGCGCGGCTCGATTGAGAATCGGGCTTTTGGTTTCAACCTGCCCGACAAAGTCCCACGGCCCGGCGGCGAGGAATCCCGTCGCGACGATGGACTCGTCAGTCGGCGCTTCCAGGGCGTCGCCCGCAATCTGCTCAATCAGAAACTGATCGTAAGGCTTGTCGGCGTTGAACGAGCGGATGACGTGGTCGCGGTATCTCCAGGCGTTGTCTCGACGTTTGTCGCGCTCGAAGCCGTGCGTGTCGGCGTAGTGTGAGATGTCCAGCCAGTGCCTGGCCCAGCGTTCCCCGAAATGTTTCGAAGCCAGCAGTTCGTCGACAAGCTGCTCGTAGGCTTTCGTGTTTGGATCAGCGACGAAGCTCGCGACAGCTTCAGGCGTCGGCGGCAGGCCGAGCAGGTCGAAGTAGAGCCGGCGAATCAGGACTCGGCGATCCGCGGCTGGGGATGGCTTGAGGTCCGCCTCGTCAAGCTTCGCGCGAACAAAGTGATCGATCGGGTTTCCACTGGTCGAGGCGGTTTTCGGCGGCACTGGCCGTATGACTGGCTGAATTGACCACCACGTCGAGTCTGCCTTCGCTCTTGTCTTGAGAGTTACTTCCTCCGGCCAGGAAGCGCCGGCCTTGATCCACCGCCGAAGGATGTCGACTTCTGCGGCGGTCAATGGCTCTCCTTCTTTTGGCATCGCCGGTGGCTCGTCACCGTCCGGTTGAACGACGGTCAGCAGCTGACTTTCTTCCGGCTTGCCGGGTACGACCATGCCAGCCTCGCGCAGACCGCTAGCGTTGCTCAACGAGAGATCTCCTTTTGGAGAGTCAGACTGGTGACACCGCAGACAATTGGCAACGAGAATCGGAGCAACGTCTCGTTGGAAATCGACGGTTTCCGGCTTGTTGGCGACGTCGGCCTCTCCGGCGGCAACTGTTCCGTCCAATGCTGCCGCAGCAATTGTGGCAACCAGAGATGCAAAGAGGATCCTGGCTGATGTTGAACGTTGTCGAGCAATGCGGGTCTTCGGTTCGGAAGGGGTTACCACTTGACCTCCCAGTCGTTGAGCGGTGTCAGGCTTGCGAAGTCGGGCTGAAAGGCGACTCCGAATCCCGGCTTCTGCAGAGAGGAGCAGCGAACCTGCCCATTTCGAATGTTGAGGAACAGCCCGCCATGACGCTTGGTGTAAAGGTCGGGATGGTGCTGCTGCGTGAGTTTTCGTTCGGCGTCGGTCAGGTGCTCAAGCCCGAAACTGTAGTGATGGCCGTTTCTTTCGCAATGGTCAATGCCGAGGACACCGAGTGCGGCGAAGTCCTGATGCAGCGGGACGAGCGGCATGTTTGACAGGTCTTCTCCCGACTGAAACGCGGCGCGGCCATGCTGGAGTTCGAAGTGTCGAGTCAGGCAAAAGTTGAGCAGTGACTTGAAGAAGCCTTTGCAGTTCTTGTGGGACGTTCCGGAATAGCCGATCTCGAACGCGTCGCGAAACGAGTTCGATGTTCCGTCGGCTTCGTCGATCACGAGCTGCTTCTTTTGCGAGATTCTCGCGACTGTGGCGGCGGTGGCTGGATCGTGAGTTAACGCTCGCGTGAGAGGTTGTTCGATGAAAGCCGTGTGCTGGAACAGGCCGAGCTGCTTCTCCTCGAAGGCCTCAACAAAGCGAGCGAATGCGTTGAGATTCTGGTAGCTCTCGTTGCCGTCCAGTGTGATGACCGGCTGATCCGTTCGCGCGACGACGTTCCAGATTCTGCCAAGTCGAGCGAGGTCGGATTCAGCATCGCCGGAGATCTTCACTTTCAGATACCGCAGCCCGTCGCGCGCGACGTATTCTTCGAGCGTTTCCGGTTCTCCATCATTGAGCCGTTTGGACGCCGGTAGGTCAGCATTGATCAGTGGGTCAGAGAGTCCAACCGTGTGACGGATGTTGAACGTCGTGAGTGGACGCTGCGGAAGAAAGTGCTCCAGCCTGAAATTCTTCAGTTCTGAGAAAACGGCATCCGGACGAAATCCGAGCTTGTTCTGTCGGACGGCCTCGAACAGCGAGAGCTTCTGAATTCGGCACACGGCGTCGATCACAGCACGCTCGAACAGAGCGGCTGCGAAAGCGCAGGACAGATCCTCGTGATCCGCCGCTCGGCCGGCTTGTGTGACTTCTTCGGCGTTCTTTAGTGACTGCTCGAACGGTGAGTTGAACTTCGAAGTCTTCAGATAGATTTCCCTCGCCGTCCCAACGAGGTCCAGCAAACGCTGCAGTTTCTTTTCAGGCGGATACTTCGGGCGCTTGTCGAGCCACCCGAATGACGGACGGTCTCCAGAGACTCCCCATGTGCGGTCGCCTTTGTCGTCGGCGAGTTCAAGCCGCACGACCAGGAAACCTCGCGGGCGACGTTTCTTCGGTGGGGCCAGAGGTTCGTCGGAATTCTGCCGGCCGATTACGAACGAGCCTCGGTCCGGCGGTAACTCGCGAACGAAGACGTTGATTGATTCAATGTGCCACACGATGATGCTTTCGTCTGGTGACGGTCCGATGGCCGTTACCGGGTTTTTCCAGTGATTACTCGATATCGAATCAGGTCTATGTCGTCGACGCAACTTCACATCCGGCAAATGACGCTCGGCGATCTTGATTGCGCGATGAATCTCAAGAACCAGGTCGGCTGGAATCAGACGCCTGACGATATCAGGCGACTGGTCGAGTACGAGCCGGAAGGCTGCTTTATTGCCGAGATGAACGGTGTGCCGGTCGGGACGGTGTCAACGACGTCGTACGGAACGAAGGTTGCCTGGATTGGCATGATGCTCGTGCTGCCGGAGTATCGTCGGCGAGGCATCGCTCGAAAGTTGATTCAGACAAGCATCGATTATCTGCAACGTCGAAACGTGATGTGCATCAAACTTGACGCGACACCGCTCGGGCAGCCGTTGTACGAGCAGCTCGGATTTCACGCGGAATGGGACTTTCAACGCTGGGAACGCGAAGGAGAGAATGCCCCGACGTTTTTGCTGGACGGCGCGTTGTCGTCAGAGCTGGTTGCGATAGATGAATTGGCGTTTGGGGCTGACAGGTCGGAATGGTTGACCAGGGTGGCGTCCGGATGCCGTGTCTTCACCGCGCAGTCGAGTTACGGAATGCTGAGACCCGGCAGCGTGGCGACTTATCTGGGGCCGGTGGTCTCGGAGGATTCCTCGGAAGTCGCGGCGATGGTTGTCGAGATGTTGTCCGCTGCGGATGGGCGAGTCTTCTGGGATATTCCGACTGGCAACACCCTCGCGGAAAGTCTGGCCGCGCAGCACGGATTTCAGCCGGTTCGTGATTTGCTTCGAATGTGGAGTGGCGAGGCGAATGTTGCCGGGCGGCCGGATTTGCAGTTCGCGTTGCTGGATCCGACAACAGGCTGATTGTTTGCTGAATCGTGGCTCGGTTCTCAAGAGACGTCTTCACTACTTACGCTCAGTCCTTCGCCGCTTTTTGATTGCCCGTCGTCGGAGCAGTTTTCGCCATGTCTTGAAGTGTGGAGTCGAGCTGATGTCATCCAGGTTGGGGCGTCGAAATTTTCTGCAGGCCAGCGTTGCCACGGTCGGCGCGGCAATGGTTCCTTATACGATTTCGTCCGAGCAGGCGACTGCAGCTGAGTCGGCGAAAGATCGACTTCGGTTTGCGTCCATCGGGGTTGGCGGGCGAGGGACGCAGCTGCTTGGTAACGCGAGCAAGTTCGGCGACATCGTGGCGGTTTGCGATGTTGATCGAAGTCATGCCGAAAGGGCTCGAGAAAGAGCCGGCGGGAAAGCGGAGATCTACGACGACTACCGCAAGCTGCTTGAACGCAAAGATATCGACGCGGTCACGATCGGCACTCCGGATCACTGGCACGTGCCGATTGCTCTGGCTGCATGCCGAGCCGGCAAAGATGTCTACTGCGAAAAGCCCGTTACGTTGACGATCGAAGAGGGGCAGATGCTTGTTCGGACGGTTAAAGAGACCGGCCGCGTCTTCCAGGTTGGCTCACAACAACGCAGCGAATTCGGACTGTTGTTTTTGAAGGCTGTCGCGATCGTCCATTCAGGTCGACTGGGCAAGCTCAAGAATGTCCGAGTCTCGAATCGTGAGTCACCGGTCGGCGGACCGTTCTCTGTTCAGCGTGTGCCGTCGCAATTGAACTGGGACATGTGGCTGGGGCAGACTCCGAAAGTCGACTACATCCCGCAGCGTTGTCATCAGACATTTCGTTGGTGGTATGAATACAGCGGCGGAATGATGACCGATTGGGGAGCCCATCACTTGGACATCGCTCATTGGGGAATGCAGATGGAGCGGACTGGTCCGGTATCGATCGATGGTCGAGCCGAACTACCGACGATCGCCAACGGCTACAACACACCGGCCGAGTTTCAAGTCGACATGGTTTATCCGGGCGGCCTACCCGTTCAATTGGTGGTGAAGAAGGGCGAGCGTAGCGGAATTCTCTTCGAAGGAGAGAAGGGACGAATATTCGTCAGCCGCCAAACACTCGCGGGTAAACCTGTCGAAGAATTAGCCGATGATCCACTGCCGGAAGACGCGATTACGAAGCTTTACCGAGGCCGGATCCCAGGCGATCACATGCGGAACTTCGTGGAGTGTATCCGGTCTCGCGATCTGCCGATCTCAGACATTTATTCGCAGCACCGATCGACCTCGGCATTGCACCTCGCCAATATCTCGATTCGGTTGGGTCGTCCGATCAGGTGGAACCCCGAAACCGAAACGATCATCGGCGACAAAGGTGCGACGGCCATGCTGGGGCGTGAGCACCGCAAAGGTTATGAATTCAGCGGGTAGACATCGGGGTCGTTTCTTGCTGCTCAGTGAATTCTTCTTTCTCGATTTTCAGATGACCACTCAAACTGGGAACGACACATGACTGACGTCTCAACGAACACTTCGCGACGTGATTTCCTGACAGCTTCGGCCGCTGGCCTGGTGGGAGCGAGTCTTGCTCCTTGTCTGTACGCTGCCGAGTCGGGTTGGATCGAACTCTTTGACGGAAAGTCACTGAAGGGTTGGCACGGGAATCCGGAGCGCATCGGACACGGCACCGGCGGGCGATGGTTCGTCGAGGACGGAGCGATTCAGGGTGAGCAGGATCCGCCGGGATCAGGCAATGGCGGCATCCAACTGACCGATCGAAAGTTCAAGAACTTCGAACTGAAGATCGACATGAAGCCCGACTGGGGAGTTTGTTCCGGCCTGTTTCTCCGCGGCAACGATCGTGGTCAATGCATTCAAATGATGGTCGACTATCACGACGCCGGAAACATCGGGCATCTTTACGGTGAGGGTACCGGCGGCTTTAACACTCGAACGTTTGACATCGACGGTCTCTACAAAGGGGAAGGTGACGACCGGAAGCTAACCGGCATCAAGACCAGCAGACACAAGTTGATCAAAGAAGTCGGGCTGATTTCGAGTTGCACGCCAGAAGAGTGGGTGAAGGTTTGGAAAATCAATGACTGGAACACCGCTCACGTAAAGATCAACGGCGACGACCCACACATCGTGACATCGATCAACGGAGTGAAGATCTGCGAGTTCGACGGCAGAACGACAACTAACGAGAAATACAATGCCGATCGCGAGCAGATTCTCAAGACGATCAACATGCCCGGCAGCATTGCCGTTCAGGTTCACGGCGGAAAAGGCTGGCCGAACGGCGCTCGATGTGCCTGGAAGAATATTCTTGTACGCGAGCTGTGATCGTTGATCCTCGCGTGTGTCAAATTTCGAACGGTCGCATGCGAATGGTGTAAATCGGCAAGTCAGATCGCTAGATTTCCGGAAGTCTGCCCAGTTCAAAACCTGTGAATCATGAAGAGGCCTTTTAAGCAATGAGAAATGCACCCATGACAACGTTTGCAATGTTCCTGACGATGACCATGTTGTCGGCGTCGCTGCTTCACGCGCAGGATGCGAAACCGGATCCGAATGTCGAAGCTGGAAAGTCAACGCTCAGTACCCTCGAAAGTTCGGCTCAGTGGAGCGAACTGTTCAACGGCAAAGATCTGACCGGTTGGACGGGCGATACGAAGGGGTACTTCGCGAAGGACGGGAATCTGGTCTGCGAGGCCGGCGGGAAGAACCTGTTCACGGAGAAGCAATACAGCGACTTCGCGTTCCGCTTCGAATTCAAGCTGCAGGAAAGCGGCAACAACGGAATCGGTATTCGTGTTCCGCAGGGCGGCCACGCTTCGGGTTCCGGCATGGAGATCCAGGTTCTCGACCACAACGGGTCGAAGTATTCCGGCGAAGCGGACATGGGCGGCGGAAAGACAAGGAAGCTCAGCTGGCTTAAACCATGGCAGTATCACGGCTCTATTTACGGCATCGTGCCCTCAAAGACCGGATACCTGAAGCCGGTGGGTGAGTGGAACTCTGAAACGATTATCGCCATCGAAGATCACATCATGGTCATTCTTAATGGCGCGGTGATTGTGGATGCCCATCTGGATGACGTCACACCGGTTGATGGGCACGCTCATCCCGGAATGAAAAACAAGAAGGGGCACATTTCACTGGCTGGTCACAGCGATCATGTCGAGTTTCGAAATCTGTCTGTTGCCGACTACGCAGTATCTCCAACGTCGCCGGATTCGAGTGTCGACAACACGCCGCCTGCGGGTTTCTCAGCCATGTTCAACGGGAAAGATTTGACTGGTTGGAAAGGGCTGGCTCACAAGAATGCCAACAGTCGTCGAGCACTCGCCGGTGACGATCTGGCGGCGGCTCAGGCAACTGCTGACGGCGTCATGAACAAACACTGGAGCGTGGTCGAGGGAATTCTGACTTACGACGGCAAAGGTCAGAGCCTGTGCACGGCGAAGGATTACGGCGACTTCGAGTTCTACTGCGACTGGAAGATTCCCCCGGGAGCTGATTCCGGGATCTACTTGCGGGGGACCCCGCAGGTGCAGATTTGGGACCCGTGGGATCCTCGCGTCAAGGAAGGCGCAGCCCCTCCATCGAACGCTGACGAGTGGGTTGCTCAGTACGGGAACGGCCGCAATCTCGGTTCTGGCGGCCTTTGGAATAACAGACGCTGGAGAAATGCTCCGACGTCTCTCGCTGACAAGAAGCCGGGCGAGTGGAACACGTTCCTGATCCGGATGGTTGGCGACAAAGTGACTATCTGGCTTAACGGAAAGCTGATCGTAGATCGCGTGGCTTTGGAGAATTACTGGGACCGGACCGGCGTTGTTCCCCTGGTTCGCGCTGACCAGATCGAGTTGCAGCATCATGGTAGCGAGCTGTTCTTCAAGAACCTCTACATTCGCGACCTGCCGTACTGATGGTGGGTGGGCGTTTGAGGTGGTCGGTAGTACGAGGCGATCGGTTGAGGCTGCCAACAAGGTAGTGGTTACCTCTCCCACCAGTGGGAGAGGTGACGTCGACGTGAGCGTGACATTTGCGACGTAGTACTCGCGGAGGTCGGCTTTCAAAGGAGCAGTGTTTGTGCGACTGAATCTGTTTTCGATCAGTTACGCCGGACTTTGGGGGCAGGACACTCTGTCGCTCGACGACTTTATCGGCAAGGCGGTCGCTCTTGGTTATGACGGAGTCATGCTGGCCGGAAAGCGGCCTCATCTTTCGGTTCTCGACACAGACCATCGGCGAATTGAAGCGCTGCGATCTCAACTGGCGAAACACGAAATCAGTTGCGACGTCATCGGTGCGTACACTGATTTCTCGATGTCGAGTTCCGAGCTACCGTCGACTGAGCTGCAGATTCATTATCTGGAAGAGCTGGCACGAATTGCTCAGCAGTTGGGCACCGGCGTCATTCGAGTCTTCACGGCGTACGAAAAAGCGGGGGAGGCTCCTCTGGCTTCGTGGCGACGGCTGACTGGTATTTTCCAGGAATGCTGCGATCGCGTCGGCGAGTTCGGCGTGACGCTGGCAATTCAAAATCATCATGACATTGCCATTGCGACTCCGGCGTTGCTTGAGTTTCTCGTGGACATCGATCGGCCGAACTGCAAACTCGGATTCGATGCCTGGTCACCAGCTCTGCGAGGCGAAGACCTTTACAAGTCGGCTCGGATGGCGGCGCCCCACACTGTCATCACGACAAATGCTGACTATGTTCGGTTTCCGCAGTTTCGTTATCAGCCGGAACTGGTGAACTACTCGCGGAACGATGTCGACATGGTGCGTGCAGCACCGTTCGGCGAAGGGTTCATCGACTTCGAGGCGTATTTCTCGGGGTTGGTTGACGGAGGCTTCGACGGCATTGCCACCTACGAAATGTGCTCGCCGTTGCGAGGTGGGGGAAGCATCGAAAACCTGGACAGCTGTGCCAGCAGTTTTGTGAGCTGGATGAAGGGCCACAAATTCGGAGCGGCTTAGATTGGTTTTCGTCGAACTGGGCAGTTCATCGCTCGGTTTCATAACACACGCGCAGTCGCCAGGACGCAAAGCTCGGGATTCGAAACACGAGTCTATGCGTGGTCGAGAGTCGAATCGCATGATGTTGTCCTCGACACGTCCGCAGCGCTGAACTGGTACAAGGGAAGTTCCGATGAGATACGCAGTGGTCCTCTCGATGGTTGTTCTGATCGTGAGCGCGGTTCAGCTTCTGGCAATCGCCGAAGAAGCGACACAGGTCGATCGAGTTTCCACCGCGATTCGCAAGGCAATTCCGCTGCTCGAAAAAGCCGCTGCGGGGTCTGCCGAGGAACGAAAATGTTTTACCTGCCACAGTCAGGCCTTGCCGGTCTTCGCGATGGCCGAGGCCCGGAAGCGAGGTTTCGAAGTTGACGAGGACGTGTTCGAGTCCCAACTCAATCATACGTCGGCACACTTGAAACGAGGGCTCAAGGGATATCTCAAGGGGAAAGGGCAGGGCGGTCGAGTGATGACTGCCGGCTACGCATTGTGGGCGTTGGAAGCTGGCGATCGTAAACACGACGAGACGACAGCCGCCGTCGTGCATTACCTGTTGGAGTTTCAGAAGGACGATCGGCGCTGGCACCAGGGAAGTTCTCGACCGCCGTCGGCAGGAAGTGATTTCGCCAATACTTACCTGGCGTTGCGCGCCTTGAGAACGTTCGCCGGCAACGACCAGCAGAAGGCGGCCGATGATCGGATCAGGGCGGTCGGGAAATGGCTACTGGCGACCGAAGCTGACGATACAGAAGATCGAGTCTTTCGATTTCGAGCGTTGCCATACGTCGATGCCGGCAGTGAGAAAATTGACGCGGCCCGCGATGGGCTGATCTCTCTGCAGCAGGCGGATGGTGGATGGTCGCAGAGGCCGAACATGAAAAGCGACGCCTACGCGACAGGATCGGTTCTCGCAGCGTTGTTGCGCGACGATTCGAAGAGCACGGATTCCGTGATCAAACGCGGCGTTGACTACCTGCTCGATTCGCAACGGGATGACGGTTCGTGGCACGTTGTCACACGAGCGAAACCGTTTCAGCCATATTTTGAAACTGGATTCCCGCATGAGAAGGACCAGTTCATCTCCACGGCGGCGACGGGTTGGGCGACGATTGCGCTGGCACTGACGGTTCCGGGTGTAAAACCAGAAGACCCTTGACAGTAACGCGGCCAACGCCACGGTCATCTTTGAACTGCGGCGACGCCTCCTGATTGAGATCGCTTATTTCGACGAATTAACCACCGGCGCGATGATTCGTGATGCAAATCGGCTGTTGTGGTGAATTGTGTTCGTCGCTTTCATGGCATCGTCAGGAAACTCGATCGTCAGCGGTTTTCCGGTTTGCGGGTTCGGTTCGTAAAGTGGTGCTCCGGTGCTGGCAACGGTGACTCGGATGCAGTGTCCCTTGTTGAAGCTCTGGCTGATCCAGCCGACCGGAAACGCGACCTTGTGAATCTTGCCAGGTGTCATGAGCACTTCTTTGTCGAAGCCTTCGCGATAACGGGCTCGCAGCGGGTAGTCGACAATCAAAATCGATCGGCCGTCTGGATAGACATCGCTGACCCGCACGATGAAGTCGGTATCGAGAGCTGTGGAAGACACGTAAAGCTCGGCATGAACGCGGCCAGTCCATTCGACGGGCGTTTCAAGTGGCGCTGTCGTAAACGTGCGAACTTCGGACTGCTTCTCGAAGCTGCGAGCGTCGCGGGCTCCAGGGAATGATCGACCAGGAATTTCCATCGGGTGAAGTGGATCGCTGACGTAGCTGGTCGAGCTTGTCTCGGATGCCTGCTTGAGCGAGCTTGTCGCGGATGCCTGCTTGAGCATGGAGAGGCCTCCTCCGCTGCGCAGGAACATCGACGTTTCCGCCGCCTTTGGCGGAAAGTCTTCGACCGTTCGCCAGACGTTTCCGGGGGCTCCGGGTTCGTCGACAGCTCCCATCACGTAGTAGCGAACGTTGGCGTCACGATTGGCTCCGTTGTTTTTGCCTTTAAGGTGATGGTCGAACCAGCGAACCATGTGTGTCGGTACGTCGAAGGCGGCGTTCTCGGGGTAGACCATCTCGCCGATGCGGTTACTTTTGTTGCTTCCGCCATGCAGCCACGGGCCGATGATCAGTTGCTGCTGATTTTTCGAGTTCACTCCGCCGTGATGTTGCCGTCCCTGGAAGCTGGCGACCGAGCCTTGATTCATGAAGTCGTACCAGCTGCCGATGGTGAAACAGGCGACGTTCATTTTGTCGAAGTGCAGCGTGCAGTCTTCGGCTTTCCAGTAGTCATCGTAAGTCGGATGTCGGAACCATTCGGCGACCAGACGCTGGTTGTCTTTCGGGTTTCTGGCGACGGCGTCCATCCCTTTGAAACGCACCGGACGGGTCGTGCCGCCGATTCGATAACCTTCCTGAAACAGGCTCAGGCCGGTGTCCCGCATGTACTGACAGACGAGATGCGGCGGCTGCGTCACGGCCAGATAGTTCTGAGCGTAGCCGCCCTGCGATCCGCCGAATGTCCCGATTTTCCCGGTGCACCACTTCTGCTTCGCAAGCCATTCGCAAGTGTCGTAGCCGTCTGACAGCTCGCCCCATTGCAGCGCGCGATAGCCGACCCAGGTTCCCTCAGACTTCTGCGATCCTCGAAAGTTGACGAGAGCGACGACGTATCCCGCCCTCGCCGTTGCGGCCGCGGCCTTGCGGGTCGATGCACCTCGCAGGCTGGCGTAGCGTTGTTCAAAGACTGCTGGCCACGGACCATCGCCATCGGGGACGTAGAGGTAAGCCGACAGTTTGACACCGTCACGCATCGGAATCATTTCGTGCCGTTCGGTGACGTCTCCGAAGTCGAGATCGTTTTGAGCGACGGCGGGGATCGTAAATACGGCAATGAGAGCGGCGGCTGTCAGAAGGCGAGGCATGGCGTGTTCTCTTGAGAGGTGCAGGGAACCAGTCATCGATCAGCAGCACACGATAGAGATATGCAGGACCGCCCGGCTACTATCCGAGGGTAACTTGCGATGTTGATCTTACGACGGTGACCGGCGGTGTCGGCCAGTCGAAGACTTCAGGAAGAAATCGGAGCAGACATGACGGCTTTCACCTCGACTGAAAATCGAACACGGTTCAGCGGACTCTTTCAATACCGTACAGCCTGCATGGCGATTCTGGTGTTGCTTGTTCTGGTCGGACGATTTTCGGCGGGAGTTGCAGGTCGAGTCCACGCTGCCGATGTTCTCCGAGGAGCTTCCATTGAAAGGTTCCCATCAACGACGGTCCCTGGCACTTCGGTCGTCGTCCGAGTGTGGGACGCGGCTCTTGCTCACACGACACAACTCTTTCCCGACTCTACCGATTCCACCGACGCTGCAATGCAGGTTTCATCGCTGCTCGTCGAGTTGGATGCGGTGCTTCGAAATGGCGGCGCCACTCGCGGAAGCGTCGTTAAGCTGAACGTCTCCGTTCGCGATTCGACGGTGCGAGAGGTCTTTCTGAACGAGCTGTCTCGATGGGCACCCGATGCTCAGCCGGCAATTGCCTTTGTCGCAACGCCATTACCCGATCCGGAGGCCACGGTCGCGCTCGATGCAGTGTTTGCGGTGAAGAATGTTACTCAAACTGGTCTCCCGTACTTCATTCCCGGCGCGGGGCAAGGGAGTAACGACGGGGCGTCACGGGTCAGCGTGCTTCCGCCGGGCGATGTTGTTTATGTGTCGGGCCAGGCAGCCGCTGGCGAGTTGGCCGAAGCAACGGCGGAAACGCTGGGCGGGCTGCTGAAAACGATCGAGGCACTTAACCTGGACCAGTCGCACATTGTTCAGATCAAGACCTTCCTGAAACCGATGTCGCAAGTCGAAGTCGTCAATCGCGAGATCGCTGCGTTCTTTGAAAACAGGCCCGTACCGCCGGTGTCGCATGTGGAGTGGCTGTCCGGTTCGCGACCGATCGAGATTGAGCTCGTGGCATGGGCACCTCCGAAAGTTCCCGACGAGACGGTGACCTATTTCACTCCGGAGTGGATGAAGTCGTCCCCGGTGTTCAGCCGGGTCGCCCGAATTCACGGCAACGATCGTATTTACGTGTCCGGTCTTGAAGCCGCGGCTGCGGGAGATGGCGAAAGTCAGGTTCGTTCGGTATTCGAGTCGCTCGAGGGAGCACTTGCCACAGCCGGGTCGGATCTTCGGCATCTGGCGAAGGCGACGTACTACGTGTCGGACGCGGATGTGAGCAGCCAGCTCAATGCGCTGCGTCCTTCGTTGTACGATCCGGAAAGACCACCAGCCGCCTCGAAAGCGCTGATTGCCGACGTCGGCACTGCCGAGCGAACGATCTCGGTTGACATGATTGCAGCTCCGACGAAGCCAGCGGAACCGTTCCGCGATCCGACTGAAGGCCCCGATCCGGGAGACGCGTCGAACGACGACGCTCGGTCGAGCCTGCGAATCTCGGCGGAAGTCGACTTTGGAACCGACCTTGGTCAGAGCTTCGGCTCCTTGTTTGAAGTTCGAAACAAGGCGGGGCGAGTCGTCGCCGGGGCCGGCTTCGCTGATGTCTACAACACTCGGTTTCGTACCGGGCATCGGACGCTGCAGTTTTTTGTGCGACCGGAGACTGAAGCGGGGAAGTTCGAAGTCGAGCGACTGCCTCATCCCGACCTGGATTGCGGCGTGTATCTCTGCGAATTCGACAATGAGATTTATGCCTGGTCATCCGTGCGGGGAAACTCGGTTCGCAAATGGGACGCGAAGTCGCGGATGTGGGTCGAAGAGCTGCCACCGGGAATGGATGCTTTGCGGTCGGGCGATGGCCTGATGCGTCTGGGGAAGGGCCGGCTGGTCTTCTCGAACAACGCGGCGTGGTACGACGATCGGCAGATTCTGTCGCCACCGGACGTCGGAGGTTATTTCAACTTCTATTACGCCGATGGTCACCTGTTTTTCTACCACCGAAACAACACCGACGATCAACCTTTTACTCACATTCTGGCGTGCCCGTGGACGCCGGCCAACGATGACGCGATCGATCTGTCGACGGCCATCGTTCTGAAGACGAAGTATGAGTTGGAGACTCCGTTTACCTGGGGACAGTTTGGTAAACAGGTTCTGACCGTCTCGAATCAGGGAGGAATCTACGTTTTCAAGAACGGTCAGTGGCGGACAACATTAGCCGCCGACAACCGCTTCAGCTACCAGGTCTATTCGTCATTGCGCTGGCACGATCGGCTGCTGCTCGCTCAGTATCCGACGGGAAATATCTTCGAGTATCAGGGACACGAAGCGGTTCACCTGAAAGACTGGCCTCCCGTGATGGCGGGGGTGTCCTCCAGCGCGAGGGAGTGTCAGACGCTGGGCGTCTACCGAGGCGACCTGCTGGCGGGAGTCTGGCCCTGGGCTGAATTATGGCGACGGGATCGGGATGCGAAGAAGTGGGATTTTGCTGCGAGGATGTTTACTCATCCTGAGTTGACCGCCGAAAAGACTCACCCGTACGAAGCCGAAGCAGATCGATTCGGACTCGTCAGAAACCACTGGGGTCAGCGAGTGACCAGTCTGATTCCGTATAACGATTCGCTGTTGCTCGCGACGTCTTCCAAAGGAACGTACGAATGGGATGACCGTTACGATTTTCTGACTGAAGCACAGCGGCGTGAATACGGAGCTGTGTTGCGGCTTCGCCTGCCGGGAAATCTTGCCGTGCAGCCTGACTGGGAGAGTGGTCCGACAAAGCTCGAATTCGAATTTGACGGCAGCCGAATTGCTGTTTCGCAGGATGGTCGACACTTGGGCGCGGCTCCGGTCGGCGACGATTTCACGGTGGAACTGTCGGACGTTTCGGTGAACTGGGCTCGGGGAATTTTCGGTCCGCTGAACGGGACGCTGGTTCGAGGGCACGCACGATGAACGTCACCGACTTCTCCGCGTCGTATCTGACCTTCCGAATCGATACAGAAAAGAAGCCTCCGGCGACAGTCAGTCACCAGCCGCCGTACAGCCTCAACAACGCGCGCATTCAACTGGAATGTTGCTGCGAGATTTTTGAAAAGGGCACAGGCTGGAGCGAGAAGTACGTGCTCGGGGCAAGTTGCAAAACTGAGCGAGTCGGCGTCGAGCGTGACATTTGGACGAAACCTAATGCGGACTTCGTACCGATCTTTTCAGCGTCAGGATTTCTGAATTTGAAGACGTACGCGCAAGCGGGCCAGGATGTCGATCTTTATCCTCCCGGCTCGGGGAAGCAGACAGACCGTCAGACGGGGTTGCATGAAGACGTGTTCGACTCCACGCGGATCGATATCATTGACCGGCCCGGAGAAATTCTTCAGTCGGCGAAGGAGATTGTCACTGCGACGCTGGCAAATGTCCCGTTGATCGCTCGAACGCGAATCGAGTCGGACCGCTACGTCGCGACGATCGAGTATCCTGTCAAAACGATGAATGCCAACGAGCGAGACGACATTTTCCAGACCGATACCGGACCGATTCTCTATCCAGATCTCACCGCAGAACCGAGTGACATGCTTGCTCAATTCGAACTTGCCTTCAGCGCGTTCAACTGTTTCGAATGGGTGGAGTTTCTGGTTCGGACCGAAACTGAGATCGCTGATGGCATCAGCGTTTATCATTACTCGAATCCCGTTCGTCATGAATCACAAAACGAGCTCTTTCGACTTTTGTGACCTGCGTAGTTGGCCGCGTCACTTCTCGTGAATGTCACCTCTCCCGCAAGCGGGGGAGGTCGGTCTCTCAGGGCCGGGTGAGGGTTTCAGTTTCAGATTACTGCCGACAGTCAAGTAAGAGTCAGACACAACCCCCTCACCCCCGCAAGCGGGGGAGAGGTGACATGTAAAGTCCAAAGTGGCGCTTCCGTCAGCGTGTTTTCAGACGACGTGCCAAAGAGGAAATTCAACACACATGAGTGATGAATCCGGAGAAGTCGTGACTGAGGAAACCGACGAGTCTCGACCTCGCGTCGGTCGCGTTGTGCTGGCGAGTTTCGTGGGGACGATGATCGAGTGGTACGACTTTTTCCTCTTTGGCACGGCGACGGCGCTGGTTTTTGACCGGCTGTTCTTTCCGTTGGAAGACGAATTTGCCAGTCGGATTGCGGCGTTCGGAGTTTTTGCGGTGGGCTTCTTCGTGCGCCCGCTTGGCGGCGTGATTTTTGGGCACTTCGGCGACAGGATCGGTCGGAAGGCGATGCTCGTTACGACGCTGCTGATGATGGGGGTGGCGACGTTTTAAATGGGCTGTTGCCGACCTACGAATCGATTGGCTTGGCGGCTCCGGCGTTGTTGATTTTCCTGCGACTTGTGCAGGGACTGGGAGTCGGCGGCGAGTGGGGCGGTGCGGTGCTGATGGCTGTTGAGCATGGTCACGCCAGCAAACGCGGTTTCTATGGAAGTTGCGTTCAGATGGGCGTTCCGGCGGGGCTGCTTCTTGCAACGGGTGTGTTTTCGATCTTCTCGTCGCTACCCGAGGAACAGTTTCTCAGCTGGGGCTGGCGAGTTCCCTTTCTGCTGGGAATCGTTTTGCTGGCCGTCGGAATGTTTATTCGGTTTCAGGTGTTTGAAAGCCCGCTGTTCGCCGAATCGCAAAAGAAGAACGACGTCAGTCCATTGCCGATTCTTGAAGTGTTCAGCAAGTACCGACGTAGCGTGTTCCTGGCGGTGGGGGCTCGGTTCGCCGAGAACGTCTGCTTTTACATCTTCACCGTGTACGTGATTACCTATGCCACGGATCGGGAGATCCTGGACCTGCCGAAGCAGACGATTCTGAACGGCATCTTGATGGCGGCTGCCGTTCAGCTGGTGGTGATTCCGCTGTCAGGAATTGTTTCTGACCGAGTCGGCCGCCGACCTGTCTATCTGGCTGGGGCAGTCTTTATGATGCTGTTCGCGTTTCCGTTCTTCTGGCTGATCGAAACCAAAGAGACACCCCTGATCTGGTTGTCGATCGTGCTGGCGCTGATTGGTCACTCGCTGATGTACGGCCCGCAGGCGGCGTTCTTCTCGGAACTCTTCGGAACGAGAGTCCGCTATAGCGGAGCGTCCGTCGGCTATCAGTTGGCGTCGCCGCTGGCTGGAGGCATCGCCCCACTTATCGCCGCAGCGCTGGTTAAATGGTCTGGCGGCGCATCGTGGCCGGTTTCGATCTACATGATGATGGCCGCAGCGGTCACGCTGCTGTCGATCATTCTGGCGACAGAAACCGCCCACACAGACATCTCGGACGTGGACCTGGCCGGATCTGCAACGGACGTCGAGGAATAATTTGCGGCATTAGAATGTTGCATCAACTCTGGTCAGATGGCCCGTCCGGCTTTTTGTAGAACTGGTTCAGGTCGATGCCGCCTTTCAGTTCCTGCTCCATGACAGAAAGTCGTTTTTCGATCAGGTCGAAGCGTTGTTCGACCAGCGGATGGAAAACTTTGTCTTCGTTCTTTGGTGTCGGGCGAGGAATCTCGGGGTAACCGAGTTGGCGTTCCAGCGCCGCGAACATGTACAGCGGGTCTTTGCCGCGGTTCGCTTTGGCGATGCGGCCTTCGCGCACGCCGAAGAGCATCGGTTTGGGCGGCTGCCAGTTGGGGTCGCCGAGCGATCGTCGTTTTTCTTCGACGGCGAAATCGGAGCGGAGGTAGAGGAATTCGCAGAACTCGGACGCGCCGAGTTGTTTTCTTAGCCACATGATCCAGTTATGCCATGTTTCATCGAAGAAGGGATCGTTGGCGACTGCCTGCATTCCGAAGTCGTACCCGAGGCGGTTTCGAGCGATGCACTCAAATTGAAAGATGAAGAGGCCTTGCGGTGATAAACGTTCGTCCGCTCGGTAGCTGGCTTCAGCTTTCAGGATTGCCAGAGCGATCAGCAGATCGAATCTTGTCTTCTCGTCTTCCGCCTTGTTCATCAGGAAGGCTTGAAACGGCGTGAAGTAGTGATTCATCTGCGACATGCCGTCGCTGATGCGCCCTCGATGCCGGATTTCACCGACCAGAAAGTGCAGAGCCATCGGCAGCTTGGTCGTCGCGAGAATTTCGTCCTGAACCTGAAGAATGATTTCCTGCGCGGGGACTCCGTCGCCCATTCGCTCAAGGAATATTTCCCAGAAGTAAGCCTGCTCGATGTATTCTTCGCGGTCGAGTTGTGGCATTGTTGAGATGGTTCAATCGTGGTCAGGTTGTGTGACGCGAAGTGACGAGTTTGCAACTGTCTATTCGTTATTCGCCTCGTAACTCGCTGACTATTTTTGTTTTCGAGGCTTCGCGGACGGCGAACAGAGACGACACCATACCGACAATGAAAACGGTGGTCAGCAGTAGTCCTCCGTTCGCCCACGGAGTGTCCGCTCCAGTACTCATCAGGTGAGGAAGCATCGCCAGCAAGGCACAGACAGTGCCCGACGCGAGGCCCCAGATGAGTAGCATGGCATTCTCCGCAAGCACCATCACGGACAGGCTTCGGGATTGAAAACCTACGGCGCGAAGCAGAGCCAGTTCCGAGCGTCGCTCGACGACGTTTCTCAACATGACCGTGGCCAGGCCAAGCGTTCCCAGTAAAAGGCCGAGTCCACCGAGTGATTGAAATGTCGAGAGGTAAGTGTTTTGAACAATCAGGAAGGCCGCGATGCGGTCGGAAACTCGCTCGGCATCAAAGCCGTATGGCGTCAGCGATCCTTCCAGCAGAGTTGTCAGTCGACTGACTTCTTCGTCTGTGAAGTGCCCGGAACTGGCAACGCGTTCGTCGTTCGCGCCGATCAGAAAGTAGCGAAAGCCGGTCTGCTTCGGAAACAGCTTGCGGAAGTTTGAATCAGACATCAACAGCACTCCCTGCAGGACGCTGCCGTCGAGCATTCCGGAAACCACAAGCTCAGTCGGCGAGTCAGGAATCGGAATCGACGCGCCCGGCGATTTGTGCAGGCTGAACATCAGCGTGTTCATGTCGCCCAGAACTGGAATGCGACCGTCGTCTCGGGGAGTCGTTAGGAGCTTCCAGTAGTCCGCTTTTCGTTGGTCAACAAAGCGAAAAACACCTCGTTCAAGGAGCTCGTCCGGGACGCCCAGGATGGTGGGAAGTGTTGTTTGATAAAGGTTCAGGCAACTTGCGTTCTCGCCCGGCCGGACTCGGAACGAGTACGCCAGCATTTCGTTCAACAGGCGAGCGTCGGCTGAATCTGGGGCTGGGGAAATGTCGAGTTTAATTCGGCCTTCGCTTGTCTGCAGAGAGTCGAGGATCGGCGCGGTCGATTCCGCAACGAGAGAAAAGCCGCCGTTGCCAGAATTGAAATCGGGTGTCTCGACGGCCGGGTTCCGTTGCCCAGCGGCGACAGCCACGATGACAAACGTGG
>Ga0316208_1001155_pt1 | contig 26265 bp, 31 predicted proteins | sample 3monopyrite_MG_FD_204944 | JGI IMG/M metagenome (GOLD analysis project Ga0316208, IMG submission 204944) | Microbial mat bacterial communities from mineral coupon in-situ incubated in ocean water Damariscotta River, Maine, United States -... | ecosystem: Environmental > Aquatic > Marine >... | reverse complement strand
CAAACTGGAGATCTCGGCCGAGCCCCCTTGACGATGCAAAGGGCCGAAATCCCGCTGGCAGGGCCATGTGGAAGCATCGGGTCCGGCCCCGGAAGCCCCGGAGGCGGCCTAAGTGATCACGTATGGCTGAGCATGGTGTGGGGGCTCGCGGCCTGTACCGGTGCGAGTCCGCAGTCCACTGATACCCCCACCGACACCGCAGCCCCGCCGATCCCACCGCCGGTGGTCTCGGACGCCTGCGATACCCACAACGAGGACTGTGCTCCGGGCACCTGCGGTGGCTCGGGGTCTCGAATGTTGCCGGGATCGAACTGCATTCGCTGTCATAAGCAGGGTTCTGGATCCGATGTGGAGGGGGGCTACTGGACGGTCGCGGGTACGGTGTTCAGCAATATCGACGGCGAAGACGGGCAGGGGGGCGTGGTGGTTCGGGTCACGGACTCGGAGGGCACGGTGGTCGAGGTGGAGTCCAACCGCTCGGGCAACTTCCTCACGAACCGTTCCCTGGTGCCGCCGCTGTCGGCCGAGGTCGAGCTCGACGGAGAGGTGAAGGCGATGAGTCGCACGGTCAACACGGGCGCCTGCAATCGATGCCACCAGTGCGATGGGGTTGCCCAGGGCAAGATTTACGCTCCCTGACGAGGGGGGGCTCAATCCCCCGCCGGGAGGGCGGCCTGGAGGTCGGGGAAGTCGTAGTTCCAGCCTTGGCAGCGCACGGCATTGTCCTGGGTGATGACGCAGATATGGGGTGGGGTGTCTCCATCTGGGTACGCCGGCCGCCACCACTCGCTTTCGGTGCCAGGGTTCTCGAGCGAGAAGGTCGGCAAGGTAGCGACCTCCATATCTCGGAGGGGCCCGAAGTCGAAGCTGCTGCCGTCGCGGCACTCGATGACCCAGTCCTCGCGGGCGGCGCAGACGGCGAAGTTACCGGAGCGGAGCATGACATAGGGCGGATTGTCGAAGAAGATGGGCTCGGAGCCATAGCACTCGATCTCGCCGGTGTCGGTGAGCGCACAGGCGGAGCTGGGATCGATCTGTGCAACATCTATGTAGGTTTTCGCGGGGTCGAGCAAGAAGTCTCGGGCGTTGGCCTGAGACCCCTGGGTGCGGATGAGGAGCTGGTTGTCGGTGGTGAGGGCTGCGTGTCGGATGGCATACCCGTCCACATCGGTGTACGCGAGCTCAGCAGGGAAGGAGGATGGCGCGGATCCCCAGCAGATAATCTCCGTGTCGAGGCGAGCACACTGTGTAGTGAGGTTCTGGAACCCGGGAAGTGAGGGGGGGCCTTCACCGGGTGGGTAAGCCTCCGTGAAGAAATACGGCAAGTCATCATCTTCGCGAACGCCCCAGAGTTCCCGTGCGTTCGGAGAGATTTCCAACACTGGGACCTTCGGGGGGAAGACCGGCTTCGTAGCGGTGGGCATGTCGTCCCAACTCGCGGAGCTCCAGCACTCCAGGTACCCTTCGGAATCCCGAGCGCAGGGCACCATCGAGATCTCCTCCCAGACCCGCTGGTCGGTATCCGTATCGATCGGACTGCTGGTGTCTGGCACACCAGTGCCCTGAATATTGGACGTACAACCGACCAGCAGCCCCCAGAGCATCAGTAGCCGCCCAGAACCCGCAGATCGTAGCACTGCTGATCCCAGTAGTCGATCACGGTGGGGCTGGGGGACTGGAGCTGACTCCAATCCCGCAACGCCTGGGAAGCCGTCTCCACCGTATTCCCGAGCTGCTGCATGTTCTCGCAGTACTGTTCCTCGAGCGCAATCCCGTTCTGCAGGTAGGCGATGTCGTTTGTACCCGGCCCCCCGATGAAGGTGTTCGACACCGGGCAGTTGACGCCGGCCTGATGCCACTCGCAGAGCAGATCATCGCCGCTGCCGCCGTCGAGGGTGTCTGAACCGAAGCCGCCGTAGAGCACGTCGTTGCCCCCTCCGCCGAGCACGCTGATATCGTCGCCGTGGCCCGCGTGGACGTGGTCGTCCTGGTCGCCGCCGTCCAGCGTGTCGACCCCGTAGCCCCCGAACAGGTAGTCTTGGCCACCTTCGCCGTACAGGGTGTCATCATTCTGCTGGCCGTACAGGGTGTCGTTTTGTGGACCGCCGAACAGGATGTCGTCGCCCTTTCCGCCCCACATGGAGTCGACGTCCTCGTCCCCATGCATGGTGTCGGCGCCGTTGTCGCCGTACATCTGGTCGTCGCCGGGCCCGCCGTCCATGGTGTCTGCGTGGGCTCCCCCGTGCATCACGTCGGCCCCATCTCCGCCGTCGAGGCTGTCGATATTCTTTCCGCCCCACATGGTGTCGTCGCCGGCTCCGCCATCGAGGGCGTCGTTGCCGTCCCCGCCGTAGAGGATGTCGTTGCCGTCGTGCCCTTTGATGCCGTCGCCCCCGTCCCCGCCGTACAGGTACTCCGCATAGTTGGCGGCTGTGCTGTAGGAGCCTCGGAGGCTGTCGTTGGCGCCGCGCCCATAGGCCCGGGCGGTGAGGGAGGCGCCGGTGGGCTCGAGGTTGCGCTGGGTGCTGCCGTCGAGGATGGTGAAGGCGACGCGCTCGTCTGCGTCGTCGGTTCCGTAGATCTCGAGCTCGGAGATCTGGCCCGCGCTGTCGTTCACCGAGCAGCAGAACTTGGTGTCTTTGCCGCTCATATCGCAGCTCCCGAAGACGGCGAAGTCGCGGAGCGTGGGGTAGCGGATGGCGTAGATATTGCTTCCCGCATCGCACTTGCCGACATCGACATCGCAGGTGAGCCGGCCGCCGGTATAGGTACAGATCTGCGCCGACCCCTTGAGGTCGCAGACCCCGACATCATAGCCGAGGGGGGCATCTCCTCGACCGCAGTCTGCAATTGTGGGGGCTGCCTCAGCCGTGCTCAGGAGAGAGAGAGAGAGAGAGAGAGAGAATCATCGGGTACCTCCGGCGCTAAAATTTCATATGGGAGGAGTCGAGTCAAGCCATTTGGTTGTATGGGGGGGACTGTGGTTCTGCATGGTTCATGATTCAAATGATTAAATCTATGATGTGAAGGAATCCGTAGATTCTCGGTTCGAGTGTGTTCGGGCGATAGCCAATCGAAGGAGCATGGAGAATGACTCGGCCGCCCCGAGATCCGGAGATCGCGGGCTAGGGCTGAATGACTTATAACTTAGTCATTACTGGCGCAAGTTGCCTGTGTTATGAGTCGTTCATGCGACGCACGACCCCCCAATTCCCCCAGGTCAGCCGGACGATGGAGCAGCTCGGCGAGCGGATCCGTCTCGCCCGTCTACGTCGGAAGCTCTCCCAGGACCTCCTCGCGAGGCGAGCGGGCATGTCCCGCGCCACGTTACAGCGCATCGAGGCCGGCGAACCAGGCGTGTCATTCGGAGCGATCGCGAATGTGTTGCACAGTCTGGGACTGCACACCGACCTCGACCAGGTGGCCGCCGACGACGCGCTCGGGCGCAGCCTGCAGGACCTGGGGCTGAAGACCCCGCGCCGTGCTCCGAGGAAAGGCTAGTTGGGTCCCAGACGGCGCGAGCAGGCGCGGACCATCGAGATCTGGGCGGATTGGCAGGGGCTCGGTGGGGCGACGCTCGCAGGTAGGCTAGTAGTCCAGGTGGTTCGTGGAACCGGGGTGCTCGGGTTCGAGTACGAGCACGCGTGGCTGTCGGACGTACGGGTGCAGCACTACGCGGCGGCGCCTCTCACGCAGTTCGGCATGCTCACGGATGCGAGTCCGGATCGCTGGGGAAAGACGCTCCTCAAGCGCAGAGAGAGGCACCGGGCGCGGGAAGAGAGCCGCCAGCCCCACAGACTCATGGAGTCGGACTACCTGCTCGGTGTGCACGATGGGCATCGCATGGGGGCGCTACGGTTCTGCCGGCCTGGGGGCCCCTTCCTCGACGATGATGACGTGACCGTCGCGCCGCCCTGGACTTCTCTCGCGAAGTTGGAGTTCGCGAGTCAGCAGCTCGAGCGTAAGGGTGTTGAGGAGGAACCGGAGTATGGGCGATGGCTCGCGATGTTGCTTGCCCCGGGGCGAAGCCTCGGCGGTGCACGGCCCAAGGCGAGCGTACGGGACAAGAAGAATGGCTTGTGGATCGCCAAATTCCCCAGCACCGAGGATGATCACGACGTGGGCGCCTGGGAGGGTGTGGCGGCATCCGGGTACCCACGGCCCAGGCGCGCAAGTTCGCGAGCAGGGATCACACCTACCTCTCCCGGCGTTTCGACCGCATCGGTATCGAGCGGCTGCATTTCTCCTCGGCGATGACACAGCTCGGGCAGGCCGATGGCAGGGTCGATCCGGGAATGGGCTACCTGGATATCGCCGCCTTCCTGGCACGGGAGGGCGCCGCGCCGGACGAGGACCTCCCGGAGCTTTGGCGCCGAGTGGTGTTCAATGTCTGCGTGTCGAACACCGACGACCACCTCCGTAATCATGGGTTCTTGTGGACGTCCGAAGGCTGGCGGCTATGTCCCGCCTACGATCTGAATCCGAGTACCGCTCGGACCGAGCTCGCCATTCCCTATGACGGAGACCATGTCGAGCTCGAGCTCGAGCTCGAGCTCGTGCGCGAGGCGGCGAGCGTCTATCGGCTGACCTCGACAGAGTCCGACCGGATCGTCGACCAGGTCATCACCGGAGTTCGCCAGTGGCGGAATGTCGCGACTCGCTTTGGTATCCACCGAGCGGAATGTGAGGAGATGGTGGGGGCGTTCCGGGCGGCGGAGTGACGCGCTCGGACGCCGCGAAGACCCGTCTACACGAACGCCAGAATCAGCGTCACTATTGCCCCGATCCCCATCAGGACCGTCCAGATTGCGCTGAACAACCGCTTGTTGTAGGTCTTCTTGAGCAGAGCGGACTCGGACAGGTCGGAGATCAGCAGGGGGTGCTCGGCGGTGTAGGTGATGAGGGGGAAGTCGCCGCTGCTGGAGTCTGCAAATCCGAGGGCGAAGACCTCATCTCCGACCTCGAGGTAGGTCTCGGTGCAGCGAATGCTCTTGCTGAACAGCCACCCCTGCGTAGCGAAGCCGAACTGGGCGAGGGCCTCGGTCAGCTTGGCATCGGCGGTGTTGTAGGTGCCAGTCTTGATGTGGGAGTCGGGCTCGAGGATGCACTCGACGCGCTCCAGACCGACCTGACAGGCGCCGCTGTCGTCCTCGAGCAGCAGGGTGCCGCTCCCATACTCCCGCACCCGGGTCTTCCAGGACTTGCTCTTGCCCCCGATGTACTCCTCGACATGGAGCTCCCACCAGACACACGGGACCTTGGAGAGGGGGCTCTCGACGACGGTCGACAGCGCTGAGACCACACCGGTGACCTGGACGGGCCCATCGGTGATCTGGTCCATGGGGGTGTTGGGGGTGTCGACGATTCGGCGGATGCGCTGATGGGCGGACCAGGCCTGCCAGCCTTGAACACCGGCCAGAATCGAGATCAGGATGGCGAGGAAGATGAAGAACATGACAGCTCAGCGCTCACAGCGAAAGACGAAGGCGGGTGGCAGGTTGGCCCAGGCGACGGGGCTGCGGTGGACCTCGCGGAAGTGCTCGTCGAGGAAGGCCTTGAAGCGGCGCGCGGCGGGCAGCGGCTGGGCGTGCCAGTAGGTGAAGGTGACCATGCGGCCATCGGGGGCCATGGCGTCGAGGATGCCCTGGAGGATGGTGGTCTGGAGCTCGATAGGCCAGATGGCCCAGGGCAGGCTGCTGACCACGCGGTCGACCGGTGTGTGGCCCCACTCGGCGGCGATCTCCGGCAGATCCTGGGCGTAGCGCTCGACGACCTGTAGGCCGGGGAAGCGGCTGCGGAGGGCGGCAGCGAGCTCGGCCTGGGGCTCGAGGGCGATGAGCGGGTTGTCCGGGTGGCGTGCGATCAGCTCGGCGGTCATGGGGCCGGTGCCCGCTCCGATCTCGGCGATGACCTGGCCCGGCTGGATATCGGCCTGGTCGACCATGAGCCGGGCGAGCTGGGGCCCGGAGGGCGCGATGGCCCCGATTGTGACGGGGTCTCGGAGGAACTGTTCGAGGAAGACGCGCGCGGACATGCTCCCCGGTACCGTACAATGCGTTGCGATGCACCTATTGTGGCCAGCGCTGTGGTTGTTGGGGCTCTGGGGGTGCGGACCAGCGACCCCCATCTCTACCGGTCTTTCCAGGCAATGCGAGAGCTGGGAGATCCCCCATGACGGGATCGATCAGGACTGCATCCCGGACAACGAGTTCGACTACGACGGAGACGGCTACGTCGCCCAGTATGTCCGGGTCGGCGACCGCTGGGTCCCGGGCCTGGGTCCGGCCTCTGCCTATGCCTGGTCCCAGGGCCTGCCCCTGGATCTGGTGGGCGGGGACTGTGACGACTTCGACGCGGCGGTGTACCCGGGAGCCCCGGGAGAGGTGGCTTATGACGCGGTAGATACCAACTGCGACGGGTCCAATGACTTCGATCAGGATGGGGATGGCTGGGTGCCGGCCGGGTACGCGGTCGAGATGGAGGGCTATATCCAAAACGCCCTGCATGGCTTCGTCGACTTCGAGGTTCGGGTCGGGGACTGCGATGACAACGACCCCCGCCTGAACCCAGACCGGGTCGATGCTCCCTACGACGGCGTCGACATGAACTGCGACGGGAAGAATGACTACGATTTGGATGGGGATGGGTATATCGCCCAGGGCTACGAGGAGGCGTATCGGTTCTTTGTGGCGGTGAATGGGGAGAGATATGCGGTCGCGGGCTACGCCGACTGTGAGGATCTCGTCGACTTCGTGAACCCCGGTGCAGCGGAGCGCGCCGCGACTCCACGCGACGAAGACTGCGATGGAGACGGGGGTTCCGCGCGGTTGGGGGTGTTCGACCTCGTCCTGTACGGCGCCACCGCGGCGGATGTAGCGGCGGGGGATAGCTACCAGGCCCTGGTCGTGGGGGCCGAGGGTAGCTCCGAGGGGGATGGACCGGGGCTGTATGCCTTGATCAGCGCGCTCTATGCGGGGGCGGATGCGCCGCTCTACCGCGTGCAGGCCACGCGGTCGCGGCCACGGGGGGTCGCGGCTACGTCGCGGCTGTCGGGGGTCCAGGTCACGGTGCTCGAAGATCAGCGGTGGGCCCAGGTCCAGCTCGGTTCGGGGGCATTCGGCGACCCCGTGGTCTTCCCCACGGGCTGGGTCGAGGGCGCGGCGCCGGGCACCCAGCTCGTCGGAGGAACCGACCCCTTCGTGTGCGGCGAGGGCCCCACGGTGTGGCTGGAGAGCGGGGATATCGCGCCCTCGGCGTCGGCTTGTGGCCGGCTCGGCGAGGAGCCGGTGCTCTGCTCGCCGGACTGTGTCGTGCTCACCGACCGGGGCCCCGAAGCGCTGCCCTGGTCGGCTCCTACCCGAGTCGACGGTGGCTTTGCGCTGATCGATGGTCGGCTGTACAACGCCGATGGCAGCGAGGATTTCTCGGTATCCGAGGCGGATGATGCCGCCGCAGCACACGACTACGCGGCCTGGATTCGCGATGGGCAGGTGTGGGTCGACACGCCATTTGGGGTGGTGGGCCCGCTGACTCCGGGTCGTGCGGGTGTGGCGGCGAATTCGGAGAAGCCGGCCCCGGTGGAGTTCTACGCGGACGAGGTCCACCTGGTGTGGGTGTGGGGCCATGTGACGGTGTTCGCGGTCGAGCACAGGGGGACGGCGACCCGGGTGGCTCTGGCTCGGTTCGACCCCTGAAGCTATCGCACCAATCAGGTATCGCTCCCGTCGCCTCTTGGTCCGGTTCGCTCTTTCCCGAACGCTGCTAGCCGGATTCGTCTTCCTGAAAGAAGATCGAACCTTCTCGCATGGCGCGCTGGAGCTCGACGGTGAACACCGATCCGACTCCGGGAGTGGAGCGGACGGAGAGGGTGGCGCCCATCAGCTTGCACAGCCGCTGGGTGAGCGCGAGCCCGAGCCCTGCGCCTCCGTAGCCCTCCTGTGGCGTGTTGTGTACCTGATGGAAGACCTGGAACAGCCGAGCCTGCTGGGCCTCGTCCATGCCGATTCCGTCGTCCTCTACGAGAATCCGCACCCGATCTGCGCTTGCGGCGATCGATACGTGAATATGGCCGTTTGAGGTGAACTTACACGCATTCGAGAGCAGGTTCAGCAGGACTTGCCGCAGTCGGATCGGGTCGGCCACAGCGTAGTCGACGCCCTCTTGATGGTGAAAGACCAGGATGTTGTGGTTCTTGGCGGCGAGGGGCATCGCGGAGGCCCGGACCGCATCCACCAGATCCTGGAGGTGGATCCGCCGGCAGCCCAGCTCGAGGGAACCAGTCTCCACCTTGGACAGGTCGAGGATATCGTCGATGAGCCCGAGCAGGTGTTGGCCGGACTCGAGAATGCGCTGGAGGTCGCTGTGGGCCTCCTCGTCGACTCCCCCGTCCTGGAGCAGCTCGGAGTACCCGATGATCGCGTTGAGCGGAGTGCGGAGCTCGTGGCTCATATTGGCCAGGAACACGCTCTTTGCGCGTGAGGCGTCTTCTGCGTGGGCTCGGGCTGCTTCCGCTTCGCGCTTCTGTAGATCGAGCGCAGCGTTGAGGGCCAGTAGCTCTTGCTGGGTCTGGTAGAGTTCCCGGCTCTTTTGTTCGATCACCGCCTCGGCGGCTTTTCGGGCCTTCCGCGCCCTCTCGAGGCGCTTGGTGAGCCGGGCGATCTGATCGCTCAATGGACTCTTTTCACGTCGAAACGGAGTCGGGTGCCGGCCCCTCCGGAGAGGTCCTCTGTGCCGACCTGAATGGTCTCTCCGAAGTGGCTGGCACAGCCATGCATCAGCCCCAGAGCGAGGGGACCGAGGCAGCGAGGAGAGCTGTAGATCATCTCGAGCCGGTGGGGTTCGTGCCGCTGGGTGCTGAATCGGGGCAGCGCGGCGTCGGGGTAGAGCTTCCGGACCTCGACATGGATGACCTCGTCGACGGTCTCGAGAAAGTGCAGGGTATCGGAGTCCTCTTCGAAGAACTCCGGGAAGTTCTTGCCGAACACACCGAACAGGTGCCGGCCGTAGATCTCGAGGAGCTCTGGGACGGTGTGATCGGTGCGCGACGAGAGCTGGGTGAGGAGGGATACGAGCTCGGAGATGTCGTAGGTGCCAACAGATGTATAGGCCCCTGATGTGGGCAGGTTGGCGGCGTCGATGATGTCGTCGAGCAGGTCTTCGGACCAGCGGTCCGCGACCATGTCGAGAAATTCGGTGAACACAATGCCTTTCATCGGCTGTTCCTGGGCTGGGCTGAAGGGGGCGGACTGATCGAATCCGTGTTCTTGGACCTGCGGAGGGGGTAACCGCTGTTCTTCGTTGGAGCGAGATCGGCGCACCGCTGCGGCGTCCGCGGGATCATCACCATCTGCTCGGCACACGGGTCGAGGATTTCAGTGTGTTAGCTTCGATGGATGTTCTTGGTTCTTGCCGCCATTGCCGCTCCGGAGCTTCAGGTTCAGGTCGACGAGATCCTGTACTCGGGTTCCCGGGCCGCCACTCACGGGACGGTGGCCGTGAATAGCCGGGGTCAGGCCCGGGTGGACCTGGGGTTTCAGCCGATCGGAGGCCAGAGGTGGTCGGCGGTGCTCTTCGACGAAGGGGGTTCCTGGGTCGCCCGCCCTCACGACGGACAGATGCTCGCGGGGCCGGTTGATATCTGGTTGGTCCGCTCGTGGGCGCCGAGGAAGCGGTGGAGGTGGGAGGGGCGCTGGGTAGACCTGCCTGGGGAGCTTCCCGCGAACGTATTCAACGCCCACGTTCTGGCCGACGGTCGGATGCAGGTCTACACAGCAGAGGGGCGGCTTGTCGAGGGCAAGGACCACCGGTTCCGACGCGTGGGGCCCGGTCCACAGGCCTCCTCCAGCATCGGTGGGGTGGATGCGGATGGGGAAGCTGTGCTCGCATGGGTCGAAGCAAATATCCTGAATATTCGCCACGCCGGGGGGGCCGCACGGCTGCCGCTCGGGTCCTCGCCGGAGCCCGTCGACTCAGAGCAGTGCATGACGACTCCATGCGAATCGGTCTGGGACACCACCCAGCTGACCGGGGATATCATCGCTCTCGACGGGTGGATCGGGGTACCGTACAAGACCTCCCACTCGACCCAGGAGCTCAGCTGCCGGGAGGAGCCCCCGCACCCCTGTGACCCCGCTGGGCCGATCAACACCTGCCCTACCGAACCGAACATCCGCTGCACGGGGCCTATCGATGTCGTCAGCTCGGCGGGTATCGCCTGGGTGAAGGGGTCCCATATCGAGAGCCAGGTGTTCGCCGTGCCGGGAGTGGAGGTCGCCAGCGCGACCGTGGATGCTCAGGGTCGGGTTCATGTGGTGGGGCCTTCCGATCTCGGCCTTCGGTACCTGCGATTGGGCTCCGACGAGGAGTCGGTCCCTGCCCGTGCGGTGCGGTTGGATCCGCCCGGCGCGGTGACATTGGAGCGTCACGGGATGACCCACTCGGGCTTCATCTTCCAGGATCGGTTTCAAGACGCCCGGGCGCCCACTCCACTGTGGGCTCAAGGCTCGATCCAGACCGGGGGAGAGCACGGCGATGGCTACTGGATCGCGGCCAACCCATGGCTCGGCGACCGGTCCATGGCGCTCGAGGTCGATGTGGAGGTGGAGCCCCTGGCGGGCGGGTGCGGAGACCCGTGGGTCGGGCTGCGGCATCTCGGTCGGGAGTTCGGCGTGCTCTTCTCGGATCCGATTCAGATCTTCGCCAATGGAGAGGTCCTCGACACCGGCCTGGGAGCAAAGGGCAAACACACCGTGCGGGTCGAGGTGGACAGCGGGGAGGCCCGGGTCGAGGTCGATGGGGTGGTCACCCCGGTGGAGCTCGGTGAACCTTCGATGCTTCCGGGCTCGAGGGGCTACAACTCCGCGGAGTTCGGTCACTTCAGAGGCTGCGGTGTGTACCCCTATGCGAAGCGCCCGGCGACGACCTGGAGTCGCGTCGAACTACGCTGATCGAAGGGGGTCTCGCGGCTCGATTCTCAGCGGGCGCGATGTCGGGCGACCCACGACTCATCGGGCTCGGGCAGCTCGGATGCGCGCCGGTCGAGCTCATCGGGTGGTGCTGAGAGGGCTGCTGCGACGGTTCGCACGCGTTGGTAGCTCGCGATGACGGCGGGGTCTTCGGGGAAGAGGCGAAGCGCACCCTCGCTGATTCGAGCGGCGGCGAACAGATCGCGATGAAGTGAGCTCTCGGCCAGGGCGATGGCGAGCCCGGGATGGCTGGGGTGCAGTGCATAGGCCCGCTCAAAGGAGCGGTGGGCCTGCTCTGTCTCACCGAGGGCCTCGTGGGCCTTGCCGAGCATCCACAGCGCGGACCAGGACCGGGGATGGAGCGCGAGTGCCTGGTTGAGGGACTCGATGCCCTGTTCGACCTCGGCTCGCGCCTTGGCATCGACCCACCCGGAGTCGATGTAGGGGCGAATCGCTTCGGCTCCTCGGCGCTGGGCGGTATCGAAGGCGATGGCCTCCGGACCCTCCGGGTAGGGCACTTGAGAGAGCCGCCCGAGCCGCTGGAGCAGGGCCATTCTCACCCGAGGTGCTTTGGTCTGAGAGAGGGCCTCCCGTACGAGCTCGGTGGCCTCTTCGCTTCGGCCGAGGATGGCGAGGTTGGAGGACTGGAGCAGGGCCGCTTCAGGAGGGGTCGGACCGAGCGCTGTGGCCCGCTCGATGGCGTGAAGCGATTCGAGTACATCGGCCATGCCGCCGGCGGTATCTCCGCTGCGAAACAGGCTCTCGGAGCGGTCGTGGAGCGCGGATCCGAGGTTGGCCCATGCGGCTTGGTCGGGCTGGTCTTCGACCGCGATCCGGAAGCAGGGCACGGCCTCGTCGTAGCGTCGCCGAGCGACCCAGCGCAGGCCGGCGGCTGCGGCGTCGTTGGCAGGGGAACCCGCCGCATCGAGGCAGTCGATGGGCGCGCTGAGTGCGAGGGAGGAGGCGAGGAGTAGCATAGTCCTCTGTTCGGCACATGGGCGCATGATTCGAGTCTGCTATTCTGCGCTTCCTCCACTTAGGGAGCACCGATGGCCTACCCCGCCCCCGACCGAGCCGTAGTGCTCGTGCACACCCGAGCCGGCAAGCAGCTCGGGCCCTTCACCCGCCGAGTGGTCGCACAGATGCTCGCTCGCAACGAGATCGTGCCCGCCGATCACTTCTGGTTCGACGGCTGGACCGGCTGGACCCCCCTCGGCGACCACCCCGACCTGACCGAGGACCTGTCGGTACCCGATGGGGCCGAAGCGAGGGCGCCGGATGAATCGGATGATGACTTCAACGACCGCATCTTCGGGCAGCTCGTCCAGGCCAGCTGGGACTGGTACGACGACCACGCCTTCGCCAAGCACGTCGACGAGGTCTTCCTGGGTGCGGTGATCACGGCCACCCTCGACACCGGCTACTCGCTCATCGACCTCACCAGCGACGGGACGAGGCACTACCTGCGCTTCGAGAACCTCGACGACAAGAGCCGAATCATCTTCCAGCTCACCCACCTCACCGGGTCGTATTCCCTGGCCAAGGTGCTGGGCCATCGCGCCAGCGTCATCGTGGGCTATGGCGAGCGGCTGAAGAATATCGGCAAGGTGCTGCAGGCGGTCAAAGCAGAGTACAAGTCTGGGTTCATCCAGGATAACGAGCCCGGTACGATCTCGGTCGATGGGGATCTGACCAGCGGCTATGTGTACGTCCAGGTCGACCTCACCTGGAAGATCGACGACTACATCGACCGCCGCTATCGCACCGACACCGCCAAGCTCACCCAACACATCACCGCCTGCACCCATGCGCTGCGCAAGTACCTGCAGGGGAGGTTTGCCTGATGTTCGGATTCCTCGCTAATTTTTCTCATAGCGCCGAGATGCGCGAGTCCAAGGACGAGATGCTGGTCGGGGAGATCGTTCGCGCCATGTCGCGGCAGAACTGTCCCTCGATCGAGTTCCGCGCCAACGACGACCGCCAGCGGATGCGCTTCCTCACCATCGACGACCCGGTGCTGTACTCGGTGCTGGTCATTCTCGATCGCCGCACGGGCACGGGCGCTATCAGCGCGGCACTGCTGGGCTCGAAGGCCACTCTGCGGATCACCGCTCAGGTTCGGAACAACCTCTCGGATCCCGACGATCTCGTGAAGATGTACAAGACCGATCTGCAGAACCTGTTCAAGATGCCCGCGGTGGGGGGCATCAAGCTCAACCACGCGCTGAACAGCGTATTTGCGACGACGCAGAAGGTCATCGAGATCGACCACTACGTGGGAAAAGCCGATGGAGCGGACAAGCTGGCGAAGATGCTGGGAGACACCATCGATTCGCTGAAGTCCAAGCTGGAACCTTTCCAGAAGAGTGACAAGCGCGCCCTGGGCTGAAGCGCAGGGCCCTCAGTGAATCCACTGCACGGTGACATCCGTGCTGCCTCCCGCGTCGTGGATGCTGATCGCCATCTGTTGGGTGCCCTTGTTGGCGGCAACCATGCCGTCCGCTGTCGAGACCGACCACCCCTCGTCGGTGAGCTGCTTCTCGATGTCGGCCTGGAGCTCTGCAGCGTTCGTGGACGTCGTCTCGAAGGACACGTCGGTGGTGCTGATGCCATTGCTCGTGTTGATTCTGATATTGGTGGTGTTGGCCTCGGCCGGGAGCTGAAAGGGCAGCTCTGGGGTCATGGAGTTGAGGGCGCCTGAGCAAGCCAGGAGGAAGAAAGCGAGAAAGACGAGTGTAGTACGCATGAACCGCGGGTAACCCCTTGGGATCTACTCCGCGACCAGCGCCTCCTCGACCGGAATGCCCGTGTGGCGGTCTGTGGCTTTCATCATCGCGGGGGTCTCGATCTGGAAGATGCGCGGAATCTCGCCGATGGTGCGGCGGACACGACTCTTGAGGAAGTCGACCTTCTCTTCGTGGGTGCGGTCGCGGAAGTTGACCAGGTGCCGCGCGAGCTTGTCGTAGTTGTGGGTCATCAGCAGGAACCAGATGGCCTGGTTGTCGGCGATTCCGTCGAACACCACGGCGTCCTTGTCGATGTAGTCCTGGATATTGTCCTCGTAGGCCTTGGCCATCTCGGTCCAGTGCATGCCGGGCTTGTTGTGGTGCACGATGTGGTAGCCATCGTTGTAGGACTTGTGGTTGTAGAAGGTGTTGGTCAGGCAGGTGCTGTTGCCGAAGCCGTCGTCGGGGTTGTCTACATCGACGAAGGAGTGCTGGGCGAAGTTGCCCGCCATCATCAGCCAGCGCATCATCAGCATGGGCACGATGAACACCAGCAGCGCGGCGGCCCAGTTGACCCACAGGGCGACCGCGGCGAGTGCGTACCAGAACAGCTCGCCCATGATGAACTTGAACAGGATGCGCTTGCGCCCGCGCAGGTAGAGGTAGCGGGAGACGTGGAAGTAGCCGAGGAAGAAGAACCGGGCCCAGTAGTGCAGGAAGTGGGTGAAGCGGTCGCGGGTGTAGGGCAGGGTGCTGGATCCATCGCCGAGCATATTGTTCTCGGCGTGGTGCATCCACATATGGTGGGCGTCGAAGGAGGTGGGCGTGTGGCCGAGGAAGGGTCCGAGCACCCACGGAATGTAGTTGTGGAGGAACTGGTAGTTGCGCTTGAAGATCGGCCGGTGGCCGGTGGCGTGGAGCATCAGGCCGTAGCGGCCGCCGAACCCGAGGAACACGAACCCGATGTAAGGCAGCGCGAGTACCCCGATCAGCCATGGGGGGAGCAGGAACATGCCCAGCCCCAGCGGCACGACGGTGACGGTCATCAGGGCGCTGATTCGGATGAAGATCAGGTCGCGTTCATCCCGCATGATCGGGAGAAAAGTGCGCTCGAGAAGGGAGTATCGCTCGGGCTTGACCCACTTGGGGTCGGTGGTTGGACCGAAGGTTGTGGTGGACATTCCCGCTCCGAGGTTGGCGCCTGATGCGCGCGCATATCCCGTCGGCCATGGGCTGGTCGAGTCGATCGCACTATGAGAGGCGGGCCCATGCAGACCGTCTTCCTCCTCTTCATCGCCTGTGCTCTGTCGGGAATCGCCATCCCGATGCCCGAAGACGTCGCTCTGCTCGCTGCGGGGGCCACGCTGGAGGACCCGTGGCTGTTCGCGGGGATGGTCGTCGCCGCAGCCTTGGGCTTGCTGATCCGGGACTCCTTCTTCTTCCTGCTGGGTCACTTCGTGGGCGAGGGGGTCTTCAACTGGGGCGTGGTGCGCCGCCTGATCGGCGAGCAGCGGATCGAGCGAGGCCGTGCTCTGGTCGAGCAGAAGGGCGGCAAGGCCGTGCTCATCTCTCGGTTCATGGTCGGGGTTCGGGCCACGGGCTTTCTGGCATCGGGAGCGCTCGGGGTTCGGGTTCGGGACTTCTTCTTCTGGGACTCGGTGGGCCTGCTGATCAGCGTGCCCCTGCTGTTGATCCTCGGCTTCTCGCTCGGAGACCCCATCCTGGCGACCATGACCTGGGTGCTCGAGAACAAGCTGGTCGTGGTGGGGGTCGCGGTGCTCTGCGCCTTGCTGTGGTATGCCTCGACGCGACTCTGGCCGGGCCAGCCGGAGCCCGTGGGGAACGATGATTAGGTCGATGTCGCTGCGCACCCAGATGACTCGACGGACCCTGATCGTGGGGCTGGTCGCGGATGTGCTGGCCACGCTGATCTTCTTCATCGACCCAGGCACCGCGTTCCGAACGGCGCTATTGGTCGCCTCTCCGATGATTCCCCTCGGCTTCGCGCTGTGGGTGCTGGGGCGGGGCCGGGCCGAGCTCGCTGGGTGGATCGGTTCCGTCACCTGTGTCGCTATCTCCCTCACCATCGTGTCGGCGTTCTGGGGGCTCAACCACACCGCGATCTTTCTGGTCGTGGGGGTCGTCGCCTCGGGCCTGTTCGTGGGGCCCAGGGGTTCCTTGTTCGCGACCCTTGCGGCGCTGATCTATGTGGCCTTCGAGTTCCGCTATCAGATCAGCCCCTGGCTCATCGACCGGCCGCCCATGCTCTACGAGCGCGCCATGGACATCTCGGTCGCCGTGATCATCATCGGCGTGATGTCGGGGCTCGGGGTCCAGCGGATCCATCGCCTGCTCGAAGACCGCGACCGGGAGCAGGGCTTTCGGGACGCGTTGTTGCGAGGCAACCCCACGCCCACACTCATCGTCGATGGAGACGGCCGGGTCCTGGAGGTCAACGACGCTCTGGTGCAGCTCACCGGGCATCCCATGGAGGACCTGGTCGGGTCCATCACCGATGACTGGTTCACCGGAGTGGACCCGGTCGAACTGCGCGGGATCGGGGGCACGATCCCGGTCCGGATCCGGTCCTCGGAGATCGATCTCCCGGGCGACAAGCGGGCGATCGTCGCGCTCACGGATCTTCGATCAGAGATCGAGACCCTGCGTCAACAGGGGGAGGCGGTTCGGGCCGCTGAAGAGGCGAGTCGGGCCAAGAGCGCGTTCCTGGCGGGGATGTCCCACGAGCTCCGCACCCCTCTCAACGCGATCATCGGCTACGCCGAGCTGCTCGAGGAGGATGCCGAAGAGGTCGAGGTCCAGCACGATCTCGACCGGATCCTCACCAGCGGCCGACACCTCCTCTCCCTGGTCGATCAGGTGCTCGATATGTCGCGGGTCGAGGCGGGCAAGATGGAGGTCGCCACCGAAGTCTTTCCCTTGGGCCCGATGGTCGTGGATGTGGTGATGAGCATTCGCCCGGGCCTGGAAGCCCGCGGGCTGAAGATCGAGGTCGCAGGAGAGGTGGAGAGCGATGTTCTCGCCGATCGCATCCGCACCCGACAGGTGCTGCTGAACCTCTTGTCCAATGCGCTGAAGTTCGCCGCGGGCAAGATCCGCATCGAGGTCGATGGGGCCGTGCGGATCACGGTCTCGGATGATGGTCCCGGGGTGCCGGACTCGCTCCGCCCCAGGCTCTTCCAGCCCTTCGCACGGGGTGCGGCGGCGCAGTCCTCCACGGGGCTGGGCCTGGCACTCTCCCGGGAGCTCGCGGTGCGAATGGGAGGGGGGCTGCGGCTGGTAGAATCGGGGCCGCTCGGGGGGGCATCCTTCGAGTTCACCCTCCCACAGGCCCCGTCTTGATTGGGCTCTTCGGGGTCGCGGTTGCGGGCGGATGGGAGCTGGAGGCCCAGCTCGGAGGACAGTTCGAGGCGGAGTCCCACGGCATCGTCAACCTCAGCGCCCGATCGGGGGGCCTCCAGCTGGCCTTGATCACCGATACGCTTCAGGTCCGATACGACGGGCGCGAGGACCGCGGGCGGTGGTGGCTGGCGGCGCGGGGCGAGTACGGAGCCCCGGGCTTGGTGTCGACGCGGTGGATCGATGGTGCCCCCTCGGCAGAGGCCAGTCAGCTCGGGTACTACGCGGGGCCGGAGGGGGGCTATGTGCGCTATGGGCCCAAGGGAACCTACGCGGGGCTCCAAGGCAGCGTGAGGTACTACGGCTTCAAGGGGCTGCCGGACACGGTCTCGGTAGAGCCCGCCCGGCCGATCGCCCAGCCGGAGCTGGTGCTGGGCTGGTGGACCGAGGGTGCAGAGCTGTATCTGCGGGGCGGGGTAGCGGTGTCGCCGGGCACCGTCTCGCCGGGTTTGCACGGCGTATTCAAGCTGCACCCGACGGCCCGCTTCACCCCGGTATTCGAGCTCCGGGCAGGGGTGGCCCAGAACACGGATATCATCACAAAGACCCGCCTGGGTGGGCTCAATCCCTATGTCGTCCCGCTGGCGGGGGCGGCCTGGGCGGAGTTCTGGGTCGAGGACTATGCGGCGGTCCGCGCAGGGCCGCGGGTGGGCTTGGGTTCCCACTCGGTGTCCGCAGTGGTCGATGCCGCGAGCTTCGATGGACGCTCGGCGCTGGGTGTGGGCGGGTACGCGCACCTGGGCTTCGATGGCGATGACAAGGTCCGGTTTGCGCTGGATATTGGCGTAGGTGTGGCGCCGGTGGGGGTGCTGCGGCCCGCCCGGGGCTGGGCGGGCAGCAGCTTCGTGTTGGGGACCGTGGGCTTCTAATCCCCGCAGGGCCGAGCATTCCGGTAGTCCAATCGCTGCTCATAGGACACGGTGAAGCCCAGGGCTGTGCCCACCGAGGAGATGTTCTCGGCGGCGGGGAACACGTGGTCTTCGATGCGTCGCTGGACCAGGTGGAACTGGGTGTCGTGCAGCTTCGCGGTCAGCGGCCAGGTGCCCACGGTGAACTTCCGGGGGAAGACGGCGGAGATGCGAGCCACCCACTCGCCCTCGGGGATGCGGGTGGTGAGGGTGAGGGTGGGGGAGGTGGGAGAGTCGGTGATCGGGGTCTCCTGGATGAGCTCGATCTCCCGGGTGGATTCCCGCCACTGGGACATGGAGATGGCGGTGCTGGTGTCCCACGCATCCATGCTGCGTCGGATGATATTGAGCGCTTCCTCGGGGTCGTCTTCCTCGGTCTGCTTGCCCACCCCGATGCGCACGGAGCGTCCCTTGGGTTCGGGCTTCTCCTCTGGAGGGGGGGCGTCCAGGTTGACCACGATGCTGGAGTCGATGGTGCCGACGACGGGATGGATCGACAGGTCGGGGGCGTCCTCGATCTCGTCTGCGGGCTCGGTGAGGTGGTACTCGAAGCGGGTCCACTTCCCCTCTCGGAGGGTGCCGCTCCAGGTACCGCGGTAGGGGGTGAGGGAGGAGCGGGTGCGCTTGCGGAAGGAGGCCTTGGAGAGCAGGCCTGAGGTGACGGCCAGGTCGCCGGAGAGCTCCCAGCAGCCCGGTGGGCCATCGAGGGCGGCGTCGGACAGGGCCTCCCAGCGCTCGACATCGTCTCGATCGACTCCATCAGGGGGATCGGCCATCGCGAACAGGACCAGCGCGATCATGGGAACTCCCAGGTGGGGGAACGCAGCGACAGCGGCTGCTGGGTGATGGGGTGGTTGAGATCGAGGCGCTGGGCATGAAGCGCGAGGCGTCCGATTGGAGCGGTGAGGTCGCCCCCATAGCGCGTGTCGCCGACGATGGGGGTCCCGGCCATGGCGGCGTGGATGCGGATCTGGTGCTTGCGACCGGTCTGCAGGGCACACTCGACCTCGGTCCGGCCGTCGCGAGTGCTGAGCGCGCGGACCTCGGTGACGGCGGGCTTGCGGTCGACCGGCCAGGACCACACCCCGGAGCGGGCCTCTCCCTCGAGCAGGGCCCGGTAGGTGCGGGAGATGCTGTGCTCGCGGAAGCCCTGGGCGATGGCCGCGTTTGCACTGCGCTGGAGGGTGAGCAGCATCAGGCCCGAGGCGTTGCGGTCGAGGCGGTGGTGCAGCCCCACATAGGACTCGGTGCGGCAGAGCAGCTCGTAGACGCCGGGCTCACCGGCCCGAGTGGCCTGAGCGGGTAGACCGGCGGGCTTGTCGATGATCACCAGCCACGGGTCGCGGTAGACCTCGGGGAGCGCGGAGATCAGCCGCCTCCTACGGCGCGGATGACCTCGACCCGGGCACCGGTCTGGAGGGGGGTGGTGCCGTGTTGGCTGCGTGGAATGACCCGCCCATCGACGGCGACCGCGACGCCGGGGCGATCCGAGTCGAGGAGCACGAGGAGATCGAGCACGGTGCAGGAATCGGGCACGTCGCGCTCGGCTCCGTTGAGGTGGATGGTCACTTGAACTCCCGTCGATATTGGAGCGCTCTGGCGAGGCTCACGGCGTCTGCGTATTCGATCTCGGTGCCCACGGAGATGCCATGGGCGAGTCGGGTGATCTTGACCCCGAGGGGGCCGAGCAGCCGAGCCAGATACAGGGCGGTGGCGTCGCCCTCGACGTCGGGGTCCGTGGCGAGGATGACCTCGTCGAGATCGGGGCCGATGCGGGTGAGCAACTCGCGGATCTTGAGCTGATCGGGGTTGATGCCGTCGAGTGGGGAGATGGCCCCGTGGAGCACGTGGTACTGCCCCCGGAACTCGCCGCTGCGCTCGAAGGCGAGCACATCCTGGGGGTGCTCGACCACGCACACGATGCGAGGGTCGCGCTTGGTGTCGGAGCAGATCGGGCAGGGGTGCGCTGCGGTGAGGTTGCAGCAGGTCTCGCAGGGGCGGATACCCTCTTCCAAGGAGATGAGGGCCTGGGCGATGGCGGAGGGGGTGCCCGGAGGGGCGTTGAGCATCCAGTACACCAACCGCGTGGCGGTCTTCTCCCCGATACCGGGGAGCCGCTTGAGCTGCTGGACGGCGACGGCGATGGGGTCGGGCACTAGAAGCCGAGCATGCCGGGAGGGATGGGGAGGCCGCCGGTGATGGCGGACATATTCTCCTTCATGGTCTGGCGGACCTGGCGCAGGGCCTCGGAGGTGGCGGCACGGACGAGGTCTTCGAGGAGCTCTCGGTCCTGGTAGGCCTCTTCGCTGATGGTGACGCTCTCGATCTCGAACTCGCCGGTGGCGACGACGGTGACGAGGCCTCCGCCCGCGGTGCCGGTGACCCGCAGCTCACGTTGCTTGGCCTGCATATCGGCCATCTTTTGTTGGAATCCGCCCATGAGGGCGCCGAGGTTGCCAAAATCGAACTGGTCCATTCGTCAGTCTCCGTCGGTGAGGGGGACGACCCGGTGAAGCTGGGCGTCGAGGGCGCGTACGATACGCTGGATTCCGGGGTCGGTGAGCACCCGCCGCTCCAAGGCGTCCTGGCGGTCGCGGTCGGAGCCCGTGTTGGGCAGGGGGATGACCTCCAGGGCGGTGTGGGGCGCGTAGAATTTGTGTACGGCTTCGAGCACGGCCGGGTTGTTCTTCGCGGCGCGTCGACCCTCGGCGAGCTTGCGGCCCCCGGGCAGCGAGATGATGAGGGTGCCGCGCTCGAGTCGCGCCCGCCCGGTCGCGAGGACGGCTGCGGGCCCCCCGAGCTTGTTGAAGGCCTCGCCGAGCTGGGCCCAGGGATCGTTGCGCTCTGGCTTAGGCGGTGCGGCGTGGCTCCGTGGCGGCGGTGTGGGTGGCATCGGCGGCGCGGGTGGCATCGGCGGTGTGGGTGGCTTAGGCGGCGCATCCCGCTCGGGCTGCTGGGAGCGCTGCGGAGGCGATGCGATCTTGGGTGGAGCCGGGCGTCTTGGTGGGGCGGGGCTCTTCAGTGGCGGGGCCGACGGCTGTTCGGGCCGGCCCCCTGGGGTTTTTTTGCGTGTCTGGCCCTCCGCTCGAGGTCTTCCAGGCGCTGGATGAGGGCCCCGACTGGCACCACCGGAGTGGGGGTGGCGAGGCGGGCGACCGCCATCTCGAGCACCAGCCGAGGGCGCGCGGCGCGGCTGACCTGATCGTGCACATCGATGAGGGCGGAAAACAGGCGCTGGAGCTGCTCGGGTTCGACCCCGTCGACGGTGGCGGCGAGCTGCTCGACCTCGTCGTCTGCGATGTCGACGTATTTGCGGGCGTCGGGGGAGAGGCGCAAGAAGGTGGCGTTGCGCACGACCTCCATGAGCTCTTCGGTGAACTGCGCGAGCTCGAAGCCGTATCCGTAGACGGTGTCGACGACCTCGAGCACGACCCCGGGTTCTCCCTTCACCAGGCCGGAGAGGGTGCGGTAGAGCAGGCTGCGGTCGATGAGACCGAGGATCTCGGTGACCTCGGCGTCGGAGACCTCGCCGGTGCCTGCGAAGCTGATGACCTTGTCGAGCAGGGACTGGGAGTCGCGCATGGAGCCTTCGCCGGCCCGGGCGATGAGTCGCAGGGAGGGCTCGGAGAGCGCGGCGCCCTCGGCCTTGGCGATGCTTGCGAGGCGGGTGACCACGGCGTTGACGGGGATGCGCTTGAAGTCGAAGCGCTGGACCCGGGAGAGGATGGTGTCGGGGATCTTGGCGGGCTCGGTCGTGGCGAACAGGAACACCACGTGGCGCGGCGGCTCTTCGAGGGTCTTGAGCAGCGCATTGAACGCCGCCTTGGACAGCATATGGACCTCGTCGACGAGGTAGATCTTGTACTTGCCGCGGGTGGGCAGGTAGCCCACATTGTCGCGTAGATCGCGCACATCATCGACGGAGTTGTTGGATGCGCCGTCGATCTCGATCAGGTCGGGGCTGGAGCCGGAGGTGATCTCGCGGCAGGACACGCACTCGCCACAGGGATCGGGTGTGGGGCCCTGCTCGCAGTTGAGGGACTTGGCGAATGCGCGAGCGGCGGTGGTCTTGCCGACGCCCCGAGCCCCGCAGAACAGGTAGGCGTGGTGGATGCGGTCGTTGGCGAGCGCGTTGCGCAAGGTGCGCGTGACATGGGCCTGACCCACGATCTCGTCGAAGGTCGCCGGGCGGTATTTTCGGGCGATGGCGAGGTAGGACAACAGCAGCTCCGGTGGAGATGGGTATCATGCCCGCATGGCAGAGTCCCGGACCTACACCATCCTCGGCGTCGTCGGCTCGGGCGGCTTCGGCAAGGTGTACCGCGCGCGGCTCCGGTCGGGCTCCGGGTTCAGCAAGGATGTGGCGATCAAGGTGCTGCACAACAGCGAACCCGACGCCGAGCTGCTGTCCCGGTTCCGCGACGAGGCCCGCATCCTCGCGCTGCTGCGGGATCGGGCCATCGTATCGGTCGATCCGCCCACTCGGCTGTCGGGGCGGTGGGCGGTGGTCATGGACTTCGTCGACGGGCTGTCGGGGTCCGAGCTGCTCAAGCGTTTTGGCGTCTTCCCCCCCGGCGTGGCGGTCGAGATCGTCGGAGAACTCTCTCGGGCTCTCGACAAGGCCTACCACTTCAAGGGGCCAGAGGGCTCCAAGCTCGAGCTGCTTCACCGCGACATCAAGCCGGCCAATATCCAGATCACCCCGACCGGCGAGGTCAAGCTGCTCGACTTCGGGGTGGCCCGGGCGAGCTTCGGGGGGCGCGAGGCGAAGACCACCCGCAGTGTGTCGGGAACGCCCGGATATATGGCGCCGGAGCGGCTTCAGGGGGTCGAGGGTCCCGAGGGCGATGTCTACGGCCTGGGCGTGGTGCTGTGGGTGCTGCTCACTGGCGAAGCTCCCTCGGATAGTCGCGGCGCGGATCTCGACGACCGGGCGCGGGAGCTCGCGGCTGGGGACCCCCACCTCGAGGGGGCGCTGCTGCTCGCTTCGGAGATGCGCCGACTGGACGAAGAAGAGCGGCCCAGCCATCGCGAGATCGAGCGCCGCTGTCGGGTACTCCGTCAGAGCCTGCCAGAGCCCTGGCTGCGCGACTGGGCGGAGCAGATTCCAGAGAAGGGGCTGGAAGAGGACGATCTGGCGGGCCAGCAGCTCTCGGAGACGCTGTTCCGGGTCACGACCGGCGAGCTGGACCCGATCGATCCGCCTTCGGGCTCGGTCAGCCGCACGCTGCTCCTCGGCACCAGCCTGCTGAGCGTCTCGGCGATCGGGCTGGGGGTCGCCATCATCGTGCTCATCGTGCTCATCGCCGGGGTGGGGGTGCTCGCCTCTCTGCCCGCTGCCCCTCCCCCGATCGAGGCGGTGGCCGCGCCCGAGCCGGTTGAAGAACCCGAGCCCGTCGCCGATCCCGAGCCCGTCGCCGAACCCGAGCCGGTCGAAGAACCCGAGCCGGTCGAAGAACCCGAGCCGGTCGAAGAACCCGAGCCGGCCCCCGCGCCCGCTCCTCCTCCGCGGCCTCGGGTGGTGCCCGTGGTCCCCGCCCCCGCACCCGAGCCGGCTCCCGAGCCCGCCCCCCGGCCTGCTCCCGCGCCGGTCCAGGCCGTCGCCAAGACCGTACCCGTCACCTTCCGGAGCATCCCCTGGGGGGCGCGGGTCACCATCGACGGGGCGGATCTCGGTCCCACTCCGCTCATGGGGCGGCCCCTCACGCCGGGCAAGCACACCGTCGTCATGGCGCTCGGCGAGGTGCGCATCTCCAAGACCATCCGGGTCGGGGCGCGCCATCCCAACTCCTACAAATGGTCCGTCTCCGATGGGGCGGATGGCTGGCAGTCCTCCTTCGCGCGGTAGACTGCGGACGCGCGGCATCCTCCGTGGGCTGCATCATCCGGGAGTCAGGGCTTGTTCCAGGGCGACGAGGACAGAAATTCTCCGTGCAGGCGGGCTCGATGAGGGGGCTCCCCGTCTTGTTGCTGCTCTCGGGCTGCCTGCTCGATCAGGGGCGCTATATCGATCGGCAGAAGCAGATCTGCGACCCGGAGGTCGGGTGCGCCGCGCGGCCTTGGTGGCCCGATGCAGATGGGGATGGCTGGGGCGATGCCAGCGCCGAGCCCGTCCGCTCTGCGGATGCTCCGGATGGCGCGGTCAACAATCTGCTGGACTGCGATGACTCCAACCCCGACATCACGGCCGATCTCGGGGGGCTCTGTCCCGCCGACTTCGGTGCCGGTGCCCAGGTGGCCGGGGGCCGGGTCGAGGCCGACCTCGGATCGGGCACCGAGCCGGTAGAGTGGTTGACCGTGGTCCTGGACAGCGGGGTGCGGCTATTCGAGGCCGAAGACCTCTGCGGACTCGGCTGGGGCGGGGTCGTCGGCGGGCCAGCCACTGGGTTGCAGTCCCTGTCTGGGGTGTGGGCCTCCGGTTCGGATGTGCCGCTGCACGGCTCCTGGGCCCAGGTCGTCCAGGCGCTGCCCGATGGCCCCGCCGTGTGGACCGGCGACGCGCTGGTATTGGCCGGGCCGGAGACCTCGGCGAATATCGCATGTATGCGCGCGGTTCCCGAGCCGGCCGACTGGCCCACCTACCAGGAGCCTCAATGATCTGGCTCAGTCTCGCGATGGCGGCCGAGGTCGCCTGCCCCGATGTCCCCCCGCTGCTGGATACGGCAGATCATGCGCTGCTCGATGTGCAGACCACCGAAGCCCAGGAGAGCCTGAGTGCGGCCGAGCAGGCCCTGCTCCGCTGTCGCGAGGTCTTCGATCGCGAGACCCTCGGCCGGCTGTGGTTGCTCGAGGGTGCGCTGCGCAGCGTCGAGGGGGATCAGGACGCTGCGGACGACGCCTTCGCCGCCTCGGGTCGGGTGTCCCCCGACGGCTGGAATCCGGACTACGGGCCCTCTATGCGCAGCCAATACGAGCTGGCTCGGGTGCGCTCACCGGGTACCGCCAAGCTGGTGCTGGTCCCGGAGCTGGGCGGGAATCAGGCTTGGATAGACGGCGCTCGGGTCGACGCAGAGCCCATCCAGTCCGAGGCCGGACTCCACGCGCTCCAGGTCACCGACCCCACCGGGGTGGTGCTCTTCAGCCAGGTGCTCTACCTGCCCGCGGACGATCAGATGCGCTTGGAGACGGGGGTGCCCACGGCCAACCGGGTCGAGGCCAAGCTTCCCGAGCCTACCTTCGTGGCCGTACCGGTGGGCCCGGCTCCCAAGAAGAAGCTCAAGCCCTGGGTGCTCGGGGGTGGGGCCGCGGCACTGCTCGGCGGGGCGCTCTTCGCGCTGTCCTTCGAGCGCAGCGCGGCCATGGAGGACGCGACGGATGCGGCCTCGTTGCGCGCTCGGTACCGCGAGCATGGGGTGACCCGGGTCGGGGGCCTGGGGCTGCTTGGGGTGGGGGTGGGTGTGCTGGGGTATGGGTTCGTTTTTTAGGGGAGGGGAAAACCGTCCGGGGAAGGATGGTAGGTCCATGCAGAATCGCGCTCGCACCCACTTGGTGGCCCTGGTTGCTTTCATGGGCGGGTGGCTGGGGGCCGCATGGGTGCCTGGGGATGACGAGTCGGCGCCCCTCATGAGTGCAGAGCCAACATCCTCCTGCGTTCGGCGAGTCACCCGATGGGAGCACTGCGGGACCTCAGCTTCCCCCAGTGAATCGGACCGCCTTCTGGAGCCGACTCCTCGGTATCCCCCGTCTACTACCGAGGCATTGGAGGAGTGTGCCATCCGCAGTGGACACCTCGTGCTGAGCGACTGCGATGAGTGGCCATGCATCGTCGCCATCGCCTACGCCGACAAGGAGTCCTACCGGGCGGGCCAGTGTCGAGACCGACTGGAGCCCGCCGAGCTGCCGATGAAGACCTCCATGCTGCGAGTTGGCAATACCGAGGTCTATCTCCGGAAGTTTTGGCTCGCGGATATCTCGGTCATTGATCAGTGGTCTGATCAGGGGCCTCGGTCATGCTTTCGCCCATAGGCGGAAATTCTTGGGAGCTGAAGCCGATCTGGATCTCGTAGACTTCTACGTGATGAGAGTGGAATGTTGAAGGAGGACATGGCCAGATCGGGTATGGACGTAGTGACTAAAAAACGGCCTCGATCATCGTTTCGCCCGCCTATCAGATTCCCGAGGTACGGACAGGAGATCCGGTCCGCTGGGCCGGACTTCACTGCCCGGTCGAACATTTCCAGCCTTCTTCGATCCATCTCGCTCTAACGCCGTAAATCACGTCCTCTCGGGGTTGACGCGGGCGCGTGGGCG
>Ga0316208_1001153_pt1 | contig 26304 bp, 15 predicted proteins | sample 3monopyrite_MG_FD_204944 | JGI IMG/M metagenome (GOLD analysis project Ga0316208, IMG submission 204944) | Microbial mat bacterial communities from mineral coupon in-situ incubated in ocean water Damariscotta River, Maine, United States -... | ecosystem: Environmental > Aquatic > Marine >... | reverse complement strand
CATCGTCAGGTGTCGTTTCCCCTGGATGGTCTGACTGAAATCTTCGATGAGTCGCAGAGATTTGATCGAGGCATTGAAAAAAGAGAGCAGGTAAACGATAAAGACATCGTCCAGAAACAGTTTCTGATTGCCGTGAGCCGATTGTGCCTCTTCTTGACGTAGCGAATGCACAAACTTATCGAGCAGTTTCACATACTTCCCACCCTGCACCTGATGCGGCCAGATTGTTTTGTCTTTCTGCTCCGATTTGCCGGACCTGCTATTTTGTGGATCACTTTGCCGATCCTCAGATTGTTTTGTCGTTTTTTCCATACCAGAAAATGGATGCAAACGTCATGCCAATCAACAAAATGTTAAGCCAAGGGGTCTACGCAAACTTTTTTCCCGGACAGCATTGGGCGTTGCCCCAGGCTATGATGATTATGGCCTTCTGCCAAGAAAATAGAACATCAAGGATACGATAGTAATTGTTCGAACGTTCCTTAAAGCATACTCTGTTGTAGGCAGACAAGAATGTCTACCCTCCGTTCAGTAGGGAATTTATGAATAAATAAAGGTCCCCCAAAGCGGTTTGACTTTTTCAGGCGAGGACTTTTTCAGACAAGCCGGGGGACGCTGTTGCATAATCGTCATAATCGTTATCACCCGAAAAAATCACAAATGAACCCTACTCTCTAAGCATGATGATGCAGAGAAGGGCAATACCGTGTTTGCCGGTAGCCGAAAAGAGTTTGCAGGGCCAAATGAATTTTCGCATTCGATGCAATAATTATAACCTGGCAAAGGCTATCTGCGATGCAGAACATGGTTCAAGAGATCCTCAATACTGACATTCTGAAAATTACTCCGAATGTTTCCGTCGAGTTTGCTGTCTCGCTCGCGTTGTATCGTCAGGTTGAAAAATTGTATGTTGTCGATGAACAACAACACCTGCTGGGAATTGTTCCTGCGTTTTCGCTGGTTAAATCACTAATTAATGCCGAAAGTGATTGTCAATCGGTTGAACAGATTATGAGCAGGCATGTTGTTTCGTGTGACGCCTCAACTGATATCGCAGAAATTGTCCCCTTGTTCCGGGAAGCTTGCCACGAAAGTATTGCTGTGGTTCATCAGGGGCAATTGACCGGACAGCTTCTCAGACACGACATTCTACAATGGCTCTCCCAGCAGGCTTTTCAAAACAGTGTGAATAAAGAAAACAGTGTGAATAAAGAAAACAGTGTGAATAAAGAAAACAGTATGGATGAAGAAAAACTTCAGATAGCCCCGCCGCAATTTTTGAAAGCTTGCCACAGCCCCAGCACGGCTGGTTCATTCTGATAGCCGACACCCAAATTGAAACTTGTTAGAAATTTGTACAAGACGTAAAGAAATTAACCGTTAGCAATACAAAACATTGTAGTAGGATGGCGTGCTTGCTCCTTTTGAATGAATAGATGCTCCTAAGGCTACCCCGTCCCCGTTGGCTTGCCGTGAAACAAATTATCTGTCATTGTGCAGAATCTACTGGGCGCATCCCTGCAAAATGAAACTGAAGATGCGACAGTTATTGTTTCGTCAATACTAAACGGGAATGATTTGTATGACTATTTCGCTCCGCCTGCTGTTGCTGAATCTCTTGGCGGCATCTTTTCAATTCGGAACAACGATCTTCCCGGTGCAGGCAACGGAGCCTGTGCAGGTGATTTTCGATACCGATATTACGGGGGATGTTGACGATGTTCTTGCGTTGGCAATGCTGCATACGCTGTCAGATCGGCGAGAATGCGACTTGCTCGCGGTAACGGTTTCCAAAATAAACCCGCTCACGGGACCGTTTACTGATGCGGTCAACACGTTTTACGGACGTCCGGATATCCCGATTGGTGTAACCCGCAATGCTCAACAGCGAGAGAGTAAATATCTCCACCTTGTGTTAAAGAAAAAAAATAGTGTATTAAAGAAAAAAAATAGTGTGTTAAAGAAAAAAAATAGTGTGTTAAAGAAAAAAAATAGTGTGTTAAAGAATAAAGATGATCAGTTTCTTTACCCTCACGATGTCACGTCCAACGCCGATTTGCCAGACGCTGTTTTACTGCTGAGGAAAACCTTGGCCGCTTCTGCTGATCACTGCGTTGTGATCATTCAGGTTGGCCTGGCTTCGAATCTGGCTGATCTTCTCGATTCAAAGCCGGACAAATTCAGCTCTCTTTCTGGGATTGAATTAGTTCGTCGGAAAGTACGGCTGGTTTCTGTTATGGCTGGGAATTTCAAGCCCATTAATGGAAACAAACATTTTCTGGAAGCGAATGTCCGCAACGGAATTATCGCCATGCAGCGATTCGCCAAGCAGTGGCCCGAAGAGGTTCCGATCATCTGGAGTGGTTTTGAAATCGGAATTGGCGTTCGATACCCTCGCCAAAGCATCGCCAAAGATTTTCACTATTGCCAGCATCACATTGTTTCTGAATCGTATCTACTTCACAGCGGGCCCAACCATGATCGCCCCTGCTGGGATTTGACCAGCGTTTTATATGCCGTCAGACCAACGCGCGGATATTTCAATCTCTCTGAAACAGGACTGGTCCGTGTAGAAGATGACGGCTACTTGTTTATCGAACCGGGGAAATCGAAGCGAGATCGTTTTCTCAAGATGAATCCGAAACAAACAATTCGCGTTTCAGAAGCATTACAGTTTCTGGTCACTCAACCGCCGTTAAAAAACTGCCCATAGTTTATTGTTCACCTCCAAATGTAAATGCAGGTAATTCAGCCGTTCTTCTGTCGTCAGAACCACTCTCATGATCAGTAATAATCATTCTGAAAGAATCACTTACAGATTTTCTTCGCTACTTCAATTTTGTTTGCTTCTGTTGTTTCTTCCTCGGATGGTCATTGCAGAAAAGCCGGTGTCAATTCTGTTTGATACCGATATTTCCAGCGATTGTGATGATGCCGGGGGAAATCATCTGGCAAGGATATGAAGTCGGCAGAGCGATTATTACCGGAGCAGCGTTGAAACAAACTCCAAAGAATAACCCGGTCCGCAGAGCTTACGAACCACGCCCGTTCGGGAAAGGAAAAGCGATTGATCATGGCAAGCCAAGTAACCGTAGGGTGCGTTGCAACGCACCAAATCAGGCATGCGTACAAAAGGTGCGTTACGACGCACCCTACTGCCTTGGATTTGAGCTCATCATCGCATTCCAGTATGCTTCCTCAAGACTATTTCGATTACGCCAGATCGCGGTCTTCGAACAGAATGAATGCGAGCAAGATTGCCGCGATGCAGTAGGCGATGCCGTACAGCGCAGTCAATCCCAGATAGACCGGCGGTACGATGGAACCGGTAACGATGTAAGCCGACATATTAAAGGCATCTAACTGAGGTAGCACTGTTGCGAACAGTCTTGCGACGAAGGAAACGAATTCGAGTTCTTCATGTTGAACACTTGACTGCACAAGAACCGGTGTCAGGTGACCAATCACGAATACAGCGAACATAATTGAGAAGTTAACAACCATCGGCAATCGCGTAGAAACCACCACGCTGATTGAAGCCAGGACCGCCACTTCCAGAAAGATCAACAACAGGCCCGGCAAGATTTGCAGAACAGTCGCCAGGCGAGTCGGCTCAAACCAGAGATACTCTGTTTTCCCACCACTCATATCGAGCCAGACAAATAAATCAAGCGCCGGCTTCCCCGCCTCTTTCATGTCGTAACCAACTTTGTAGTAGGTTAAGAAACAGAAGACCAGAATGAGCGGAATCATAAAAATGACGACTCCCTGTAACAGTCCCAGATATTTTCCAACAATAAACTGCCTGCGAGTGATCGGCTTGCTCAACAACGTCATCGCGGTCTTGCCTTCGATTTCATCAGCAATGCTCATGCTCGATGTCCAAATGGCAAGAAAAATACTACAGATAAGAATGGTCGCCAGGCCGCAATCGAGAAACATCTTGGTATCTTCCCCCATAGAGAAAAAGGGGATCCAAGTGTTAACCATCATAATAAGAATGGAAACCCCCATCAGCGAAAAGAACATCGGCTGACGAATCGATTCTTTACACGTTGCCCGTGCAAGCACACCTGTTTTGGTGAACCGGTTAATTGCAAACAGCATGATCAAAGCAAACAGCGTCAGTCCTGCACTGAGGTAAAACTGCCAGGGGGCAAACTGCTGAAAACTCGCTCCGCCTGGAAGTGGTTGTTGAGCCAGGAGGTAAATCGACTGAGGAAAATCCATGACAAAAATGCCTGTTTGAATTGGAAATAAGAGATAGATCGACATCGTCACAAACGTTTTTGCGCAACGCCAGCAGAAAAAGTACAGAATAGCCTATGATACTCACAGTACGCCAAATTTATGGCAAGTGTTGGCAACAATTTTTCCCAGTTTTTCAACTTTTTTTATTCCCTGACCCGAATTCCCGTTTTAATCAGTCAAATCATTGCGAGATGAGATTCACACAAAAAGTGTACTTATGAATCTGCCTTGCTTATCGATTTCGGTTTTTGATGAATTTGCGATCATTTTTTGATGAGGCAGTCGCTGGTTCCAATTTAAGCTCTTATCAATAAAATGCTGCGCAAAAGTGGCAGGATATTTTTAACATGAAGAAGAAAGAAGTGAACCACGCAGGCACAGAGAACACTGAGACAAAACAAAAAGAAGGCTCTCATTTTAGGAAAAAGAGTTTCACGCATAGACGCGACGCAAAGAAAAGAAGAAGAAAATATTTTATGCAGATTAAATATGCAGTTTGAATTCCAATTTATTGCAGACGATGCGAGAAATTCTTTGCGTCGCCGCGTCTTTGCGAGAGTTTTTTCTCCGTGATCTCTGGGACTCTGTGGTTATTTATTTTCTTTTCTTATTTGGTTCCGGCTACGCCGGGTTAGGGTCTGAAAAGGGACTACTTTGCCTGAGGTTGCTAAATTCGGTATGATAACGCCTCATCGGAGACCAACTTACGTCATTGTTAGCGTACCATGAATCTAAATCGAGCTATTGAACAGACATTACAATCGTGGAAGAGAGCCGGGTTGCTGGACGTGCCGGGTTGCACTGGCGTCTCTCTATTGGAGAGGCTTGTTCAGCGGACCAGTTCTGTAACTGCACCTTCGCAATCTGTGCAAGCTGGCATCAGTGAAACAAGTGAAACAGTAGCGACAGCCATTTCTGAAAAAGAAGAAACAGATGAAGTACATAAAGATAGTGCAGGTGAAACGGATATGAATTTGAAGGAACGTAAAGCTCGTTTGATTGAGTTGAGTGAGCAAGTGGCTGCCTGTAAAAAGTGTGCAGGACTGGCAGCAGGTCGAACACAGACGGTCTTTGGTGTGGGCAACCCGCGAGCAAAAATCATGTTCATCGGAGAGGCTCCCGGAGCAGATGAAGATAAGCAGGGCGAACCGTTTGTAGGCCGAGCCGGCAAGCTGCTCAATACGATTATCGAAGCGTGTGGCTGGACGCGGGAAGAACTTTACATCTGCAATATCTTGCGATGCAGGCCAGATGGAAATAGAAACCCGACACCGATTGAAGCGGCAAATTGCCGGGAGTTTCTTGATGGTCAAATTGAAGCGGTCAATCCGAAATATATCGTCTGCTGGGGAACAATTGCTGCTCAGAATTTACTGAATGAATCGACGCCCATCGGGCGGATGCGAGGCCAATTCTACAAGTACGGACGAGCCAAAGTCCTCTGCACGTATCATCCCTCTTACCTACTACGAAATCCACCTGCGAAAAAATTCGTCTGGGAAGATCTGAAAATCCTGCTCCGCGAAATGGGAGTCGATCCGGATAAAATCGTCAAGAAAAAAAGCGATTCCTGACAGGCGAGCCGGGGGTGTTAACCCCCTGGAGGCTTTGCTGTCACATTATCGGCGGCGAATCTGTACCCGAAAATTACCCGAGCCATCACTGGCCCGGGTCGTCTGAAATTAGTTTTCTTCCGTATGGCCGGAAGTAGGCTCAAATCAATAGCGGTAGTAGTCCGGTTTGAACGGACCGTTAACGGGGAGGTTCAGGTACTTGGCTTGTTTTTGGGTCAGGGTTGTCAATTTGACACCGATTTTTTCCAGATGGAGCCGAGCGACTTCTTCATCCAATTCTTTAGGTAGCACATGCACGCCGATTTCATATTTATCGGACTCCTGCCAAAGGGCTAACTGTCCCAGAACCTGATTCGTAAAACTGTTGGACATCACAAACGAAGGGTGCCCGGTTGCACAGCCGAGGTTGACCAAGCGTCCTTCTGCCAGAACGAGCAGTGCTTTTCGGTTCGGGAATTCATAACGATGGACCGGGCCGCCTTCCTGGGATTCATCTTTGATGACTTCTTTCTTGATGTCTTCGCGATCATTCAGAAACGCGATTTGAATTTCGGAATCGAAGTGACCAATGTTGCAGACGATTGCTTCGTGCTTCATCGCTTCCATGTGTTCGCCACGAATGACATCGCAGCAGCCGGTTGTTGTGACGAAGATATCTCCCATCGGGGCGGCTTCTTCCATTGTCAAAACTTGAAAACCTTCCATCGCAGCTTGCAACGCACAAATGGGGTCGATTTCGGTGATGATGACACGGGAGCCGAGGCCCTTCATCGCGTCTGCACAACCTTTGCCGACATCGCCATAGCCACAAACGACAACGACTTTGCCAGCCATCATAATGTCGGTAGCTCGTTTGATGCCATCTGCAAGAGATTCTCTGCAACCGTACAGGTTATCGAATTTACTCTTCGTAACAGAATCGTTCACGTTAATGGCAGGAATACCCAGGGTACCTTCTTCGAACATCTGATGCAGCCGATGAACACCAGTTGTCGTTTCTTCTGTTAACCCTTTGATTCCCTTCAAAAGCTCGGGATATTTATTGTGAATCATCGCAGTTAAATCGCCGCCATCATCGAGGATAATGTTCAACGGTTTGCCATCGGGCCAGAAAATAGTCTGTTCGATACACCAGTCGAATTCTTCGTCGTTCATCCCCTTCCAGGCGTAAACAGGAATTCCTGCGGCAGCCATCGCAGCGGCAGCGTGGTCTTGTGTCGAAAAGATGTTACAACTAGACCACTGAACTTCTGCCCCGAGTGCAACCAATGTTTCCATCAGCACAGCCGTCTGGATTGTCATGTGCAGGCAACCGGCGATGCGTGCCCCTTTAAGCGGTTTGGAATCGCCATACTTTTCCCGTAACGACATCAAGCCGGGCATTTCGTTTTCGGAAAGAGAAATGTCTTTGCGACCAAAATCGGCCAGACTGATATCTTTAACTTTGTACGGAAGCGTTTCTGTTGACGACATCGGGTTAATTCCTGTAAAAAAATCTGAATGGTTAGCGTTATTATTAGAAGACGAGCCAGGCTCGCCTAGAATCCTCATGAATTCGGCAAGAAACTCCCGTCTCCGCCCTCGTCTGAGAATAAAGAAATGCTACACTGAACGTATTGCATCAATATTTTGCGTAACCATAGAATAAGAAAACCTGAATCACAAGAGCGATTGAGCCTTCGCAGCGGAAAACGGGGGAAATCCCTGCATTTTGCCAACTCCTGCAAGGTTCTCTCTGGACACCAGTTGGAAAGTGATATTACCCTTCTACGCTTATGAGAACTCTTCCTGAAATTTTCAAATCGGACCGTCCTGTCGTCTCTATCGAGATCTTCCCTCCCAAAACGGAAAAAGGGGATCTTTCGTTATTTAAGATGTTGGATTGTCTTTCGCAGTACAAGCCCCAGTTCATTTCATGTACTTATGGTGCCGGGGGGAGCGTACGAACTCGCACGGTTGATCTGTGTCAGCAAATTCAGCAACGATACGAAATCCCGACGACTGCTCATTTAACATGTGTCGGTTCTACTCGTGATGAAATAGTTGAAATTCTGAACAGCGCGGTCGCTGCGGGAGTTATCAACATCATGGCTTTGCGCGGCGATGCCCCGGAAGGTGTTGATATCTTTGAAGCAACCGAGGGCGGGTTTGGTTATGCGAACGAACTGGTACAACTGATCAATGAACGTTATCCGAAAATGGGAATTGGTGTCGCAGCGTATCCCGAAAAACACGCAGAAGCCCCCGATTTGCCTACAGACTTAAACAATTTGAAGCGTAAAATAGATGCCGGGGCAGATGTCGCGTTCACCCAGCTCTTTTTTGATAATGATAATTTCTACCGATTTCGCGAGATGTACGAACAGGCTGGGTGTAATATTCCGCTCGTGCCGGGCATTATGCCGATTACCGAATTCGCAAGAATTAAACGAATCACTGCCATGTGCGGAGCCATTTTCCCGAAAGAACTCGCTTCAAAACTCGAAGCGGTACAAGATGACAAACAGGCTCAAATGGAAATCGGTGTCAATCATGCGATTTCGCAGTGTCAGGATCTCCTCAAGCAAGGAGCACCCGGCATTCACTTTTACGCTTTGAATAGATCTCAGGCGTGCCAGCAAATTCTGGAAGCTCTCGATCTATAAGTATTTGGCAATTTGATAAAAAATGATTAGCCACAGAGAATACAGAGGACTACAGAGAATTAAGTTGGCGAGTTGATTATTTGATTATTCTCCGCTGAAATTCCTCTATGCCTCTCTGGACCCTCTGTGGCTTTTTAATGAATGATAAAAATATTAGATGACTGTTCTTTCTCAAAACTCGACGGCTGATCTGCTTAACAACTTAATCGATGATCGCATTCTCCTGCTTGATGGGGCGATGGGGTCGTTGATTATGGATACCAAGCCAACCGAAGTAGACTACCGGGGCGCACAGTTCAAAAATCATTCGATTGATTTGAAAAACGCGAACGATGTTCTCTGTTTGACGCAGCCGGATTTAATTAAGAATGTGCATCGTCAGTACCTCGAAGCTGGTTCTGATATTATCGAAACGAACAGTTTCAATGCGAACATTATTTCGCTCGAAGAATTTGCACTGGCAGAATTAACTTACGAAATGAACAAGCAGGCGGCAAAGATCGCCAAAGAAGTCGTGGAAGAATTCACTCGTAAAAATCCCGACAAGCCCCGCTTTGTTGCAGGAAGTATCGGCCCGACAAAAGTTCAACTTTCGATGAACGCCAACGAAGCGGGTGTTCGCCCCGTTTCTTACGAGCAGATGGTCGCTTCGTATGCCGAACAGATTCGTGGTTTAGTTGATGGCGGCGTCGATCTTCTGCTACCCGAAACTTCTTTCGATACCCTCAACACGAAAGCCTGCCTGTATGCGATCAGTCAGGTGTTTCAGGAAAAGAATGTTAATTTGCCAGTGATGGTTTCGGGGACCATCTTTGCGGGTGGGCGGTCGATGACGGCTCAAACGGTTGATGCGTTTTATACATCGGTTTCGCATTATCCGCTTTTCAGTATCGGCTTAAATTGTGCGCTCGGTCCCAAACAGATGCGTCCCTATGTAGAAGCGTTATCGCAGGTCGCGGGTTGTCGTATCAGTTGTTATCCGAATGCAGGCATGCCCGATGGCATGGGCGGTTTCGATGCCAGCCCCGCAGAAGTGGCAACCGAACTGGCTGCGTATGCTGATAGGGGTTGGGTGAATATCGTCGGCGGCTGTTGCGGCACAACGCCAGAATATATTCGTCAAATTGGCGAACAAACATCAGCTTTGAAATCACGCCCGGTCCCCGTTTCTTCCGGAGTGACTGCCTATGCTGGACTTTTAAGGTACGAAGTTCGACCAGAGTCCAACTTTTTAATGATTGGCGAACGAACTAACGTGACGGGTTCTCGAAAGTTTGCCCGCTTAATCCGCGAAGAAAAATACGATGAAGCGCTGAGCATCGCCCGCAATCAGGTGGAAGGTGGCGCGAACATTATCGATGTGAACATGGACGAAGGCTTGCTCGATTCGGTCGCGTGCATGCAGAAATTCCTGTGGCTCATCAGTGACGATGGCGATATTTCAGTGCCGATTATGGTTGATTCATCGAAATGGGAAGTCATTGAAGCCGGCTTGAAATGCGTGCAGGGCAAGCCAATTGTTAATTCGATCAGCTTGAAAGAAGGCGAAGAGATATTCCTTGAACGTGCGAGAAAAATACGCCAGTACGGGGCAGCAACAGTCGTGATGGCATTCGATGAACAGGGGCAAGCCGTAGAGGCGGAACATAAAGTTTCGATCTGCAAACGGGCTTACAAACTGCTGACCGAACAAGCCGATTTCCCTCCCGAAGATATCATTTTCGATCCAAATATTCTAACCGTTGCGACCGGGATGGAAGAACATAACAATTACGCGGTTGAATTTTTTGAAGCCGTCAAACGCATCAAACAGGAATGCCCCGGTGCAAAAACATCGGGCGGCGTCAGTAACGTTTCGTTTTCATTCCGTGGGAATAATGTTGTCCGCGAAGCAATGAACGCAGCCTTTCTGTATCACGCGATTCAAGCAGGGCTGGATATGGGTATTGTGAATTCGAGCCAGCTCGAAGTTTACGACGAAATCGATAAAGAACTGCTCGTTTATATTGAAGATGTCCTGCTTAATCGCAGAGACGATGCGACCGAACGTCTGGTCGATTATGCAGAGGAAATTAAAGATCAAGATAAAGGGAAAGTCTCGGAAGAAAAGAAAGCAGAGTGGCGAAACGGCAACGTCGAACAGCGATTGCAACACGCGATCATGAAAGGAATCACAGAATATATTGACGAAGATACCGAAGAGGCACGTGTGAAATACGGTCGCCCGCTTGATGTCATTCAAGGTCCGTTGATGGATGGCATGAGCGTGGTCGGCGAGTTATTCGGCGCAGGAAAAATGTTTCTGCCTCAGGTCGTAAAGTCTGCCCGCGTGATGAAGAAATCTGTGGCGTATCTGACACCATTCATGGAAGCCGAAAAAGAAGAAGTCGGTTCAAGTTACCGCGGCGTTTTTGTCATCGCAACGGTTAAAGGGGACGTTCACGATATCGGCAAAAATATTGTTGCTGTTGTTTTGAATTGCAACAATTTCGAGGTAATCGATTTAGGAGTGATGGTAGCTGCGGATGTAATTCTTGATACCGCAATCGAAAAAGGGGCGGACGTGATTGGTCTTTCCGGATTGATTACGCCGTCACTGGATGAAATGATTTCGGTGGCACAGGAGATGAAACGCAGAGGCATGACAACGCCGTTATTAATTGGCGGGGCAACAACTTCTGCCAAGCATACCGCGGTGAAAGTGGCTCCCGAGTACGATCATATTGTCGCCCATTGTGGAGATGCCTCCAAGGCGGTTCCCGTGGTCGAGGCTTTGATTGATGTCGAAAAACGAAAAGAGTTCGACAAAAAGAACCGAGCCGATCAACAAAGAGACCGCGACATGTTCGGCAAACGCCAGCAGCGCAAACTCGCTTCTTACGAAGACGCATTCAAAAGGCGATTTGCAACCGACTGGAAAACCATTGATATCCCCACGCCCGATTTTCTGGGAACAAAAGTTCTGGATAATTTTCCGCTGGAGAAAATCCGGGAATACATCGACTGGTCCCCTTTCTTTCTTACCTGGTCGTTACAAGGGAAATTCCCAAAGATTTTCGATGACAAAATTGTCGGCGAAGAAGCTCGTAAGTTGTACGATGAAGCCAATGCGATGCTTGATAAAATCGTTGCAGAAAAATGGCTAACCGCAAAAGGTGTCTACGGATTCTGGCCCGCGAATTCCGACCGGGACGATATCATTCTTTACGATCCTGAAGACGACAACAAAGAACTGTCGCGATTTCCGATGCTGCGTCAGCAATGGGAACGCAAAGGGCAAACTGAATTCCGTTCACTCGCAGATTATATTGCCCCGGTTGATTCTGGACGCAAAGATTATCTCGGCGCGTTCGCCGTCACGACCGGGTTAAATATCGAAAACCAGCTCGAACAATTTGAAGCTGAGCATGATGATTATCAATCGATCATGCTTAAATCGGTCGCAGATCGACTCGCAGAAGCATTCGCGGAGTGCCTGCATGTTCAGTCGAGAATTGACTGGGGATTCGGAAAGCAGGAACAACTTTCCAATGAAGAAATGATCGACGAAAAATACCGAGGCATCCGTCCCGCGTTCGGCTACCCCGCCTGTCCCGATCACACTCCCAAATGGAAACTGTTCGAGCTTCTGCAAGCCGAAAAAAACGCAAACATTTCCCTGACAGATTCTCTCGCGATGTGGCCCGCCTCATCAGTCAGCGGCCTTTACTTCGCACATCCGGAATCTCGTTACTTCTCGGTGACCCAAATTACCGAAGAACAACTCGAAAGTTACGCAAAACGCTCAAATATGAGCCTGGATGAAGCCAGAAAATGGCTCTCACCGATTTTAGGGTGAATAAAACAGAAGGAACAGGTGGAGTAGGTAGTATCGGGGTTGCTGTTTCGTTAAAAGTAGTTCTTTGCTATATTATATCTATTCAACTGTAGGGGTCGCTATTGCGGACCGCGCCGAGAATTCGGTCTCTTCGTTTCATGCGATGGTCCGCAATAGCGGACCCTGCGCAACCGGTGGCAACCTACTGAATAGCTGCGGTTTATGAAACGATAGTTAGTACTGAGGCAGTGCTTGTTTACGGACGCATTGCTTTTGTCACTACTAATATAAATAGTTTTCAAGCGAAATTGGGAAAGGAATCCCTGTGAGTCAGGATCAGATATCTTCTTCAGACAAAACGGCTTCGCATGCAACTTCCGATGAGCAGCAGACCGCTGGGATTTCGTTGCAGTTGGGGGATAAAAATCTGCGCGTTGATGATTCGCATTTGAAGCCGGTCAGTCCTGTTTCTGTTACCCCACCGCAGCCGCTCGCCGATTCGTCAGAAAAAACATCGCCTCCCTCCAGTCAATCTTCTCCTGTTTCTGTCGGTGTTTCTGAAGATGCGTTACTTGCGGATGCAGGGAGAGTTTTCGAGCAGTTGCGAATCCGGCTGGCAGAACTGGATCACCGCGAACAAGCTCAGCAGGAAAAAATTCAGGAAGTTGAACAGCGGGAAACTCAATTTTCTCGCTGGGTCGAACAAACCCGCCAGGATTTAACCTCCCGCGAAAACCGCCTGATGGAACTGGAAACCGAATCTGATCGCAGACAGAAACAACTCGATGAACAAGCAACACAACTGGAACAACAGCAAAAAATTCACCTGGAATCAACACTGAAACTGCAACAGCAACGCGAAGAACAAGAACAGCGATTTCAGGAAACCGAAGCCGAACTGGAACAACTTCGAAAATCCCGCCTCGATGAAATTGAACGCATCGAAAGGGAATCGGAAGAAACATTATCCCGGAAACGAAATGAGTTCGAACAAGCCTGTCACGAGCAGCTTGAGCAGATCAAACAACAGCAGGCTCAAGCAACACGCCGATTACGTTTACAGGAAGATCACCTCAAACGATTACGCAATCAAACTGAACAACAGCGTAATGCGTTAAAACTTGAAACGCAGCGAGCGACCCAAAAGCATCAACAACATAACGAACAATTCCGCAGGCGAGCGACGCAACTTTGCAAGGCTCGCGGGCTGCTCGACGAACGATTTGCAGCATTCTCACGTGAGCAGCAAATTGCAAAAACAACGCTCAAGCATCAGCGAGAACAACTACTGCACGAGCAACAGCAGTTCCAGGAAATCCAAGCGGAGTTCAAACAGATTCAACTGAAAAGAGAAACCGAATACGAAAGTCGTCTTTCGATACTCGATACGCAGCAGCAACAACTGCACCTTCAACAACAGCGACTACTGAAAACTCGCGAGCAGATTATTGAAACACATCAGGACAATTTAGAATTACGACTCGCGTTTGACGAGCAGGTTGTCAACTTTGCCTTGGAAGCGGGGCAGACTCCCGATGAAGAGGGATTGCGAGCTTCTCGAGAAAAGCTGGATCAATTTTACCAGGAGCAACTTCAGCAATTAAAAACGTTGCAATCGGAACTAGCAACGCAGGAGCAGAATTTAACGCAGAAGCATCAAACACTGAAAAAGTACGAAGTCGAATCTCGTCAATGGATCGCAGAGGGGATTACCCGCTGGGAAGAGCAACGGAGATTACTTGAACAGCACAGACTCGATGCCAATCAGCAAAACGCAACCTGGGAAACAAAGCTGAATCGATTGCTTGCCGAACGCGAAGAAGCAGAAGGCATCATTCGCGATCTGCTTTCCCGCCTGGAGCAAGCAAGTGGATCGATTCAGTAGCAAACTTTCTTAACTGCACCTCTATTAATTCAAAAAATGCCTATTGAACGGAGGGGAGACATTCTTGTCTGCCTTTAATAAGACCTGCTCAAACGAGACAGACAGGAATGTCTGTGTTCCTTTTGAATAAATAGTAGGATGGCGTGCTTGCACCCATCAAATGTGGTCTCCATGTCATTAATTTAACACCGGTGAATCCATCGTTGGGGCATAACTGTCCCAACTCTTTTCTGTTATAGAACGCAACCCGGCACGCGAAGATGGGTGCAAGCACACCATCCTACGAAAAACGAACACAGATGTGACAATTATTATTTGGGCGATGCTAAATGCAATCGATGCCTCAGCGTTACTTTTTCTTACGTTTCCCCGTTTTTTTTGATGGATTCGCTTTGAGTTTCTCGACTTGTTTACCCGGATTGGCAGCCGCATCGAGTGCTTCGATTTTCTTCTGGAGCCAGCCTGCTTCTTTCGGCGGTTGAGGCTCCGGTTTCTTATTCTCTTTAACTGCTGGTGGTGGTTCGCTGTCTGGCTTGTCGGAGCCGGAAGAGGGCCCCTTGACGTCCAGCATTTTCCGTTCTGCAATTGCCCACATCGAAGAGGCAATGAAGTAAACACACAAGCCTGCTGGAACACGATAAAACATAAATCCGATGAAGATCATCATGTAGCCCATCATCTTCTGCTGCATCGCCTGTTCTTCGTTAGCAGGGGGCGGTGCAAAAAGTTTCTGCTGAACCACGAACAAACCGACCGTTATCAAGGGCAACAGGTTAAGGTATTCTCCGAGCCACGGAATTGTAAATGGCAGATGAAGCAGATGATCGGGGGCAGCCAGGTTATCGATCCATAAAAATGGGGCCATCCGCAAATCAACCGATGTGTATAGCGCTTGATACAAGCCGATAAAAATGGGAAGTTGCAGCAACATCGGAAGACAACCGCTGAAGAAACCACTTTCTTTCATCAGTTCCATCTGTGCTTTGGCGAGTTTTTCCTTATCTTTCGGGTCTGCATATTTTTTCTTGATCGCTTCAAACTTCGGTTGCATATCCTTCATCTTCTTGGCGGATTTGGCATGTTTGCGAGAGATCGGAAACATCAACCCCCGGACCAGTACCGTCAACATAATGATCGCTAAACCGTATGGGGCAGCCAGCGTTGTGTGAAAGAACATCATGACAGCCAGCATGATTTTACTGATGGAACCGAACCAGCCGTATTCGACAATTCCGTCGGCTTCGAACGGCCTGAGTAATGCATCGCGTTTGGGACCAGCAAACATTTTATATGTTTCTGTTTGCGATTCTCCGGCTGCAATTGAAATCGGGTTTGATTGCAACTCAATACTAATCAGCCCCTTCTGGGCATCTTTGTGCTCTTTTAACAAGAGTGGTTGAATCGCTGAGAGCCAGTTATTTTTGTCCTGATCCTCTTCCGGAATTAGTAAAGCCGCAAAATACTGTCCGTCAACACCTACATATTTGATGGGCGATTGAAACGGTTCCGGTTTGTTTTCTTCCACCTGTTCTGCAACTTCTTTGCCGGCTACTTTCTTGTGAGTAACTTCTCCGTCTTTCAAAAAACCTGCTTGAATCGCCAGATAACGGCGAGTATTTTCTGCATTCTCCAGCGGAATACCAACCGGTCCCTGGAGCTCATATTCCAAATCGATATCTCGATCCGACAAATTTCGGAATTGCAAAGAAGCATTCAGGCAATAACCGTTCGGGTCAGAATCTTTTCGGCTTGGATCTCCTTCAAGCAGTTCATATGTTTTTAATAATTCCAGGCGACCATCAGGCGAGGGATACCGAAAGGTCACGCGAGAAGGGCTTAGCGATGTTTCGTCAACTTCCCAGTCAACCAGTTCCAGATTCAGTCCCCGTTCCAGTTTAGAAAGTTGTTGATCGACCGTTTTCACTCGCATATCGAATGTGAGCCGCGAACTTCCCGGCACTTCTCCCAGCAGTTGCAGCGGTTGTTTGCGATCATGCAGCGCAGGATATCTTTTATCGTTGAGCCATAACGCAGACAGGACCGCGCCGCGGGAACTGAATTCGACCGTAATGAAGTGTTTTGATTCCGGGTTACTTTCACCCAGAGTAATCTTTCTGCGAGGGAAGGCGGGGAGTTTTAGTTCCGCCTGTTTGTTGCCGGCTGAATTTTCCTGTTCTTTCTCTGTGGTCTTATCCGTTTCCGGTTTTCCGGTTACTTCAGAGTTCTCATTTTTCGAGTCATCTTCAGGCGAATCCCCATCCTTTTGTTTGGTGAGTTCACTTTCCTGATCCTTTTTAATCTCTATTTTCTGCTTGGGTATTGGCTTTCCGAAATCAGGATAGAAAAACTGAATCCCCAGATTGAGCCACAGGAACATGGCGCTGAAAGAGAACAAAAAAAACAGAAACATTCGTTTTTGCTGGTCCATCGAAATGGTATCTCGCTTGCCCAAGGGGCAGATCAGTAGTTGAAGTGAATGCGGTGATGCCGCAAGTTACGGGGAGTTCCCCAGCACGGCTGGTCTGTTCTGACCGCCGTAACCAAAATGATATTCAGAAGGAGTACAGACATTCCTGTCTGTGTCGTTTGGGCATGCTCTATTTAAGGCAGACAAGAATGTCTACCCTCCGTTCAATTATATTTTTAGAATTAATAGAGGTTCCCTCACGCTTTTGGCTCATTTATTGCTTTATTGCTTTATTGCAATAAAGAAGAGAAGAAAAGGATCAACGTCCTTCTTTGATGCGATCTCCCAGGAAGTTATCCAGTTCTGGAATATTATAAATCTTCTCGGCTGTTTTATTAAAATCGTAATCAACCCGTTTGAAGTGGACGATATTCTCGTCCAGCACAACATAAGAGGCCCGGTTATCGCCATCTCGCGGTTGACCGACCGAACCGACATTGATCAGGGTTTTTTCATCTCCCAACTCATATCGATAATCGATCTCCTCTGGAAGCAGCTTGTTCAAGCTTTCGGTAAAGACACACGGAATGTGTGTATGCCCTTGAAAGCAGTAATTCCCCACCAAACTGAAGATGCGTTCCATCTTACGTTGATTGAAAACATCTTCCGGAAAGACATATTCGTTGAGTGGGTTGCGGGCCGAGCCATGCACAAACATCAGTTTCTCTTCTCGGCGGATTCGGGGAAGTTCTCCCAGAAACTCCCATCGGCGTTCATTATTTGTAGAATTGCCGGTCTCAAGCTGCTTTCTTGTCCAGAAAATTGCCCGTTCTGCCCCGGCGTTGAAACCTTCCGGATCAAATAATGTCGCCTGGTCGTGATTTCCAAGAATTGTGACCTCGGCTTTCTCGATGACCAGGTCAATGCACTCCTGCGGATTCGGCCCGTAGCCAATGACATCGCCCAGACAGTAGATTTTTTCAATCCCCTGAGCCTGAATATCTTCCAGAACCGCCTCCAAGGCTTCCAGGTTTCCGTGGATGTCGCTGATAATGGCTCTCAAAGAATTATTCCTGTTACCGGAGGAAATTGTTGAGATCGCTCTCATTAATTTTCTCATTAATTTCGTAAATAGTTAGTGACCCGTATACTATACCTGACACGGCTGATATTGTCTTGCTTAACGGCAAGCTGAAAGGGACATTCAAACTTTTCACTGCTTGGGCCAGATACGCAGTCGCCTTCGGCTTGCCGTGTGCAGTGCGTCGAAGTAAACAATGCAGTTTATCCACACCATTTCCTTCTGGTCAACAATCTTGCTCCAGAATACTGCAATCAGGCAGAATTTCCTGGTAAACAGCAATATTTTGTCCCAGACAGCCCCTGTTTTACAGATTCATCGCACAGAAAAGTAGATTACCCAGCCTGCGTTGTCTTGTCACGTTTGACTCTTTTCGTGAAAAAGCTGATGATAGACGGGCTTACCATCAGACAAAGCTACCAGGGCCATTACTGGCCCGGCTCGCCTGAGAGAGTTTTTATTCACCATGATTAATAGCAGGAGCCTTTTGATGCGATTTTCCTTTCCGAAATACTTATCCCTCAGTTTAATTCTCTGTGGTTTATTGTTTGCTTCCAGCCCGTTAACTGCTGAGGAAAAACTGACACCAATTTTTGATGGAAAAACATTGGATGGCTGGGTGCAAAAAGGAGGGAAAGCGAAATACCATGTTGAAGACGGGCAAATTGTGGGAACCAGCGTTACCGGGACGCCAAACAGTTTTATGACATCAAAAAAGCATTATGCAAATTTCATTCTCGAACTCGATTTCCTACCCGATGCCGTTCTGAATTCAGGCGTGCAAATTCGCAGCAACGCTTATGATGAACCCAAAACATACACTTGGAAAGATGAAAACGGCAAAGAGAAATCCAGAATTGTGCCTGCTCGTAAAGTGCATGGTTATCAAGTAGAAATTGATCCATCGAACCGCGCCTGGACAGCCGGGATTTACGATGAATCTCGCAGAGGTTGGCTGAACAATCTGAAAGAAAACGAACCGGCCCGCAAAGCATTCAAAAAAGGAGAATGGAATCATCTGCGAGTGGTTGCCAACGGCGATTCCATCAAAACATACCTCAACGGTGTCCCCGCAGCAGACCTTAAAGACGACATGACATCATGCGGCTTCATCGGTTTGCAAGTCCACAACTTCAAGGAAAACGGACACCAGGTCCGCTGGAGAAACATTCGAATTCAAGAACTTCCGTAACGCACTATTTCGAATGTCACTTCGAGACCTAACCCGGCTCGTCGTAACCAAACAAGTTTCAGGCGAGCCGGGGGTGTTAACCCCCTGGTTGCTCTGCTGCCATGTTGCTGGCAGCCAACCTGTACGTGAGAAGTGCCAGGGGCTTATACTATTCGCGGTCAAGAAGGCACTATTGTTTAACGGCAAGCCGAAGGCGACTGCGTACGCAGGCTGGGGAAACAGAGGCGAATGTCACTTTCGGCTTGCCTGAAATTTGAAAGAATTGATCATGCATTTCATCATTTCAACGCGGCGACAGTTGACAAGAGAAATTGTGAATCTTGTTCTCTTTGTTTTATTTTTCCTCTGTCTCAGCCAAGGAAGATTACTTGCGGAAAAGGGAAACCGACAGCGACCGAATATCTTAATCATTACCGCAGATAACCTGGGCTATGGAGATCTGAAAAGCTACAACCCGGCTTCTCCCATTCATACGCCAAACCTGAATCGTTTGGCTGAGCAAGGGGCAAGACTAACCAGCTTCTACACAGCCTCGCCCACCTGTACGGTTTCGCGTGCCTGCTTAATGACCGGACGCATTCCGCAAAGGCACGGCTTGGAAAAACAGCTATCTGGATTGAAGGGAAATTACGGTATTGGTTTGAATCAGAAGGAAATTCTCATTCCACAAATTCTCAAAACCGCTCCAACTCCTTATGCAACGGGCTGTTTTGGAAAATGGAACATCGGTTTTGCAGCCGGCTCCCGCCCAACTGAGCGTGGGTTTGATGAATTTATCGGACATGCTTCGGGAAATATCGATTACTATCATCACATCTACGCGTGCAAGCATGATCTGTTCAAACAAACGCAGGAGCTACATGCTGATGGTAAATATTCGCCGGAACTGTTTGCCGATGCCGCCATCGATTTTATCGAAAGACGATCCAGCAATAAACAACCCTGGTTCTGTTATCTCCCTTTTAATTCGCCTCATTTTCCGAGTGCGAGAAATAAAAAGCCGGGTCAACCGAATCGCTGGCAGGCACCCGTATCTGCATTCAAGCATTACGGTTTTTCCCCGCAGGAAACCGATCCATTAAAACGCTACTATGCTGTTGTGACTGCTTTGGATTTCGAAATTGGTCGAGTGCTGGTAAGTCTCGATGTAGCCGGGGTTTCAGAAAACACATTCGTCTTTTTCTTTTCCGATAACGGAGCCTTCCGGCTTGATCGAAAAGGGTTGGATGTCGGCTCTAACTTTCCACTTCGTTCAGGCGGTGTTACGTGCTTTGAAGGAGGACTTCGCGTGGTGGCAATGACTCGCTGGCCCGGCAAAATTGAAGCAGGAGCCGTCATTGATGAAATGTTGTGGTCTCCCGATCTGTTAATTGCCTCGCAAATACTTTCCGGGGCGAAGTTGCCAAGTGGTGTCATCTATGATGGCAAAGATCCTTTAGCGGTCCTGATGAATAAAGCGAAATCGCCTCACGAATCGCTGTTTTTCATGTACGGAAAACAGGCAGCCTTACGAAAAGGAAGCTGGAAGATCGTCCGCACGAAATCAGACCAGTCGTGGCAATTATATAATTTATCAGTCGATCGTATCGAAAATAATGACCTGGCAAAAAGTGAGCCACAGCGACTGGAAGAATTAGAAAAAGAATTCAAACGCTGGCAGGAATCGTTGTGAAATTAAAGGGTAAAGGGAACCTCTATTTAATCAAAAGGAGCACAGACATTCGGTGTCTGTTTCGTTTGATCATGCTGTTATTAAGGCAGACAGGAATGTCTCCCCTCCGTTCAGTAGGAATATTTTAAAAACAGAAGTTCCCTAAATATTATCCACTCGTAAATTCAAGTTATTGATTGGTCCTGAGCAGATGCTGAGTATATTGAAATTATCATTCTTACTGCTGTTGTTTATGGTTTCGCATCATGTTAATGCAGCCGAACCTGATCATGCCTTTTTGGATTTCATCAAAAAATCGGCAAGTCAAAAACACAGTCACGATCAATCGCCGGCATCGCTTACTGAATGGAAAAAGCAGAAGGACTTTATTCGTAAACAATTACTTGAAGCGTGGGGCGGTTTCCCAGAGCATAAAACGCCGTTGGAACCGCAAATTTTGGGAACACTCAAGCGGGATGGATACCGTATCGAAAAAATCATTTTCCAGACGCTGCCCGATGTCTGGATGACAGCCAATGCGTATGTCCCGAATCGAAAAGGAAAGCTCCCCGTGGTACTTTGCGTGCATGGTCATTGGCAGGGAGCAAAACAGGATCCTCACGTGCAGGCTCGTTGTGTCGGATTGGCAAAGCTTGGATTTTTCGTTCTGGCAGTGGATGCTTTCGGGGCAGGAGAACGCGGGCTTGGGAAAGCATTGGGGGAATATCATGGCGAAATGGTCGCTGCGACTCTGTTTCCGATCGGAACCCCTTTAAGCGGATTACAGGTTTACGAAAACGGAAGAGCGGTCGATTACCTGCTTACTCGCAAAGAAGTGGATGGTTCGCGACTAGGCATTACCGGAGCCAGCGGCGGCGGCAATCAGTCGATGTACGCCGGTGCCTGGGACGAACGATTCAAAGCGATTGTGCCTGTTTGTTCGGTCGGGAATTACCAGGCGTATCTTGGAACAGCCTGCTGCATGTGTGAAGTCGTTCCGTCTGCGCTACAGTTTACTGAAGAATGGGGCATCCTTGGAATAACTGCTCCCCGGGCATTGATGGTGATCAACGCAACACAAGACGGAATTCAATTTTCTGTTCCCGAAGCAAAGAAGTCGATCAAACTGGCTCGACCAATTTATGATCTTTATGGGTATCCGGAAAACATTCGCCATACCGTATTTGAATCAAAACATGATTACAACCAGCCGATGCGCGAAGCGATGTATGGCTGGATGAGTTTGCATCTGAAGCAGGAAGGAGATGGAAAACCGATCCCGGAACCGGAAATGAATCTTGAACCGCCTGAAACACTACGATGTTTTCCCGGCAAAACGCGACCGGATAACTGGGTAACCATTCCTGAGTTCGCCTTTCGAGAGGGAAAAAAGATTGTCGATCAAATGGCTGTTCCCGTCACAAAAAAAGAAGGACGAAGTATGGCGGCAATTCGCAGGAAATCTTTGAATGACGTTCTGGGGGCAACAATACCATCAAAGCAATTGAAAGTTTCTACGGATAAAAAAAGCGAAACAGAAGAGGTAATCACGTTTGAAACCGAACCGGGAATTGTTTTGAGCCTACGCCGTTTCCGGTCGCAAACTCCAGGGAAAACACAGTCTGTTGTTCTGCTCAATCTGGAGCAACAAGTTTCTCCTGCGATGGATGAATTGAAGGAAAAACTGCTGGAATCAGGGATCAATGTCGTGATTCCAACACTGCGTGCAACTGGGGATTTGGCCTGGAAACGTGATAATATAGGCCGAGCCCCGGATCATAACACAGCCGAGTGGTCACTCTGGCTGGGACGTCCGCTGCTTGGGCAATGGGTGCTTGATGTTCGAACGGTTTTATCTGTGCTGGAATCAAAAAACGATGCAGACGAAAAAATCACGCTGGTTGGATATGGCTCTGCCGGCATTGTCGCGATTTGTGCAGCCGGGGTGGATGCACGAGTTCGCAGCGTTGTTACCGTCGGTTCACTTTCAAGTTATCTCACAGAATCGCCCTACGAAAATCAAAGGCTCGGCATTATCGCCCCCGGAATTCTAAGAGACGCAGGCGACATCCCCCACCTGGCGGCATTGGTTGCCCCGCGAAGACTGGCTGTTATTGCAGGAGTCGACGGACAAGGAAAACCGCTCAGCACGATTCAGCTTCAAAAACAATTCGAACAGACCAGCAAAGCCTATCATCTGGAACAATCAGAAAAGAACTTTTCCATTCAGCACAAATGCACGCCGGGTGAAGTGATTCAGCTTTTGGAATCTTCGGAATAATGAGAGAGGTGATTAATATCTTATCAATGAAATGCTGCGCAAAAGCGGCAGGGGTAGTATTGCCACGGAAAAGAAAAAGGTGAACCACGGAGGTGAACCACGGAGACACGGAGACACGGAGAACACGGAGACACGGAGAACACTGAGGCAAAGCAAAAGAGGTGTCTATTTTTTGAAAAAAGAGTTTTACACAAAGACGCGGCGATGCAAAGAAAAGAAAACGAAAAGTTTTTCAAGGTGGTTTCATTCGTCGATTCGAATCTCATTTGTATTAGAACGCGATACAGGAAACTCTTTATGTCTGGCTCGCCTTTGCGAGAGTCTTTTTCTCTGTGTTACTAACGTTAAAAGTTTACGAACGGTGTGCAAATTACTTCTTTGAAAAAACATAACTTCAATGAGGCGTACAGGTTAAGTATCGGTGACTCTCCTGCGATCTTTTACCATCAAGCGGCTGGAAATTGATTCGCGTTAATGGGCGTTCATTCGTGGTTCAACACTTTCAAACCAAACAGATCTGATTGCGCAGTCGCCTTCGGCTTGCCGTTAAACGAAGTATCAATCAATTTTTTTCGTCTGTTTCGTGAATTTCGTGGTCAATTCATCAATCTCCGCGTCTTTCATCGAACTGAGAGGGAAAAGGGAATTCGATGAATCATATAAAAATAGCCACTTGTTTGTGAAAACAAGTGGCTATTTAGTGGAGACGAAGGGACTCGAACCCTCAACCCCTGCCTTGCAAAGGCAGTGCTCTCCCAATTGAGCTACGTCCCCGCTGGGAATTATTCTCAAGCGATAAACTTGAGAACCTTCTTTATGTTTCGATTCGAATGGGCGTAGGTGGACTCGAACCACCGACCTCAGCTTTATCAGAGCTGCGCTCTAACCAACTGAGCTATACGCCCTCTGAATCGAAACGCCCGTTTATTGTAGCAGCCACCGCGAGATATTCCAGCCAAATAAACTCTATTGAGCATTATGGCACACGTTATGACTCCCATTAATAAGTAATGAGCCTGGCTCATCACTACGGGTTCGGGAGTGTATCGTCATTTCCACAATAATTTCAACAGAGTTTACCATAGATTTTGAATCTTTTTTGACATAAAACGACTTCATTCTCTCTAGCGAGCCATTAAGTACCTCAACGGCTCGCGTAGACGGATGCCTACCGGTAGGCGACCAGCGGATTAATTCATTAAAGTAAATCGATCTCTCTGGTTAATAAACCGTGATATTCCCACTGTGCCGTTTCCCCAAATCTGATAGAATCTGATCGGTTAACAACTGAAACTGTAGATGTTCTTCCGATTCTAAAAGGAGAGTAGTGATGTCTGATTCTTCCAGTAAACCCCACAACCCTGATCAAACCTCCGCTGAAAAAGCTGATGAGCAAGACGTCACTTTTGTCGAAACGGCATTACTTCTTGGTGGTAAATCGGAAGAAGAAGCAAAAAAAACCGGCACGATTGACCGAGCCGATGATGAAGTCGAACTGCTTTTTGCGGGTCAGTACCAAACACATAATTCACCCGTGCATAAAGCCGTTTGGGATCGAAATTTTCCTAACGAGGCGTTTCAAATCTCTCTCCCAGAAGCAGACGAGCAGATGGAGAAGGTTTTTGCGAAATCGATGGAAGTTGTCACAACGCATCAGAAGAACGGAACGCATTATACAGAAGAGCGAAAAGTAACTCGCGAACTGTTCGATGATTTGGGGGCAGCCGGCTACTGGGGGCTTCTTGTTGAGAAAAAGTATGGCGGTCAGGAAGTTCCGTTTCAGATTTTCTCGCGATTTCTCACACGCATGGCGACACTCAACCCGACTATCGCAGGACTTGGCTCGGTACATGGATGTATCGGCGCAGTCGATCCGTTGATGACGTTTGGTAGTGAGAAACAGAAGCAACGTTTTCTCCCGCTGCTTGCTTCTGGGGAACGGCTTTCCGGATTTGCATTAACAGAACCGGGAGCAGGATCAGATTTAACCGCGATGCAAACCGTTGCAGAATTGGATGGCGACGATTACCTCGTTACCGGGGAAAAACTTTTCATTACCAATGCAATTCTGGGGCGAGTGGTCGGATTAGTTTGTAAGATTGAGGGAAAAGCAAGCGTCCTGATCGTGCAACTTCCTGATGAACAAAGCGATCAGTTTCGCATCCCTCAGTACGGGTTGTATGCACTGAAACATTCTTACAACAACGGCCTGGTCTTCAACAAATTTCGTGTCCCCAAAGAGAACCTGCTGCAAATTGATAAAGGGGATGGCTTAACGATTGCCTATCACGGATTAAACAGGGGGCGGGTAGCGCTTTGCGCGAACGCAGCCGGGACCATTCGTCTGATGCTTGCCAATACCATTCCGTGGGCACGTTACCGCGAAACGTATGGGTTATCGATTGATCAACGCGAACTGGTTCGCAGACGGCTCGGAATGATGGCAGCTTACATTACCGCCTGCGATGCGATGACCGAATGGTGTGGCGGGATTCTTGATCAGGGTTATCGCGGCGAAATGGAGTGCATTATCGCCAAGGTCTTTGGCAGTGAAGTCCAGAAAGAAGTGGCAATTGAACTGTTCATGAAAACGCATGGCGGTCGTTCGTTCTTGCATGGTCATTTGTTTGGCGATAATGTCCATGAATTTCTTGCTCCTTGTATTTACGAAGGAGAAGGCGAAATGTTGGGCATGGCGTTTCTCAAATCGTTGATTAAAAAACATGGCAAGGATTTCTACGAGCCAATCGGAAAAGCCCTGCAAAGTGCGGGCATTAAGCAGCCGAACCCGCTTAATCCTTCTCACTTAATTGCGCTGCGACACGCGGCGATGCCTTATGTAAAATGGCGAGTCGGCGAATCTCTTTCCTGGCTTGGAAAAGCTGAATTTTCAAACATTCCGGAGAGTTTGAAAGACCACGTGGAATTCGCAGCCGAGCAGTTACAGCACGGTCGGCTTGATGTCGATAATCTGATGCGAAAATTCCAACTGGCGCTGGCAGATCGCCAATGTGCGATGGCGAATATCTCTTCGCAAATTCAAGATCAGGTTGTGATGCTGGTGACTTGCCTGTTCGCTGCGAAAACCGGCAATGAACAACAAATTGCAGCCGCAGCGGTGCTGGCGCAACATCTGAAAAACCGCATCACCGGTCATCGTCCCGACGGAAAATACTTCAGAGCCATCACCAAACTGGGCGAATCGGTTCTGGATGACAGCAGCAACTTAGTTGCCGGCATCGAACCGGAAGAAATTATGATGCCTTATAAATAAACTGTGTAACTATTCAGCTATGTTGTAGGGTCCGCTATTGCGGGCCACGACAGTAAGTGGAGTCCCAATTTCACGCGGTAGTGCGCAATAACGGGCCCTACAAACAGCTCTCATTCCAACAAAAATCAATCATCGCTGAATAGTTACAAAAACAGGCCGAATTCGTCATTCGTCTCAAAGGAGATGCCAACTCAAAAGGAAGCATCACGCTGAAAACGATCCAGGAACGCAAGCTTACACGAGAAG
>Ga0316208_1001152_pt1 | contig 26337 bp, 23 predicted proteins | sample 3monopyrite_MG_FD_204944 | JGI IMG/M metagenome (GOLD analysis project Ga0316208, IMG submission 204944) | Microbial mat bacterial communities from mineral coupon in-situ incubated in ocean water Damariscotta River, Maine, United States -... | ecosystem: Environmental > Aquatic > Marine >... | reverse complement strand
GCGATGACTATGTTCCTGTATGCCTTCCGTGAACGCGAAGACTTAATGGATGTGTATGAAGCGGTGTCCGGTGCGCGTTTACATGCAACCTATTATCGCCCTGGTGGCGTAGCGCGTGATTTACCGGATTCAATGCCGCAGTACAAGGCGACTAAATGGCACAGTAAAAAAGAAGTCGACCGCTTGAATATGAATCGTAGCGGATCGTTATTAGATTTTATTGGCGACTTTACCAATCGTTTCCCGGGCTATGTTGATGAGTACGAAACCCTGTTAACAGATAACCGTATCTGGAAGCAGCGCCTGGTTGATATCGCGGTTGTCTCGCCAGAGAGAGCAATGCAGTTAGGTTTTACCGGCCCAATGTTGCGCGGCTCGGGTGTTGAGTGGGATCTGCGTAAAAAACAGCCTTACGCGGTTTACGATAAATTAGATTTTGATATCCCCGTCGGTACCAATGGGGATTGTTATGACCGTTATCTGGTGCGTATGGAAGAGATGCGTCAATCGAATCGAATCATTAAGCAGTGTGTTGACTGGTTAAGAGTGAATCCGGGGCCTGTTATGGCGGCTGATCATAAAGTTACCCCGCCCAGGCGTGAGGAAATGAAAGGTGATATGGAATCACTGATTCATCACTTTAAATTATTTACTGAAGGTTTTTGTTTACCGGCGGGTGAAGCCTATGGTGCGGTTGAACACCCTAAGGGTGAGTTCGGTGTTTATATTGTTTCCGATGGTGCGAATAAACCGTATCGATTAAAAGTACGCGCGCCAGGTTTCGCACATTTATCCGCGCTCGATGAAATGACGCGCGGCCATATGTTATCCGATGTTGTGGCGGTAATTGGAACACAGGACATCGTGTTCGGTGAAATAGACAGGTAATGGGAATGACTGACGAAAAATTATTAAACGCCCATACCATTGCAGAAATTGATGAGTGGTTAGGGCGTTATCCGGCAGATAAAAAGAAATCTGCGTTACTTGCAGCATTGCGTGCAGCGCAACACCAGAACGATGGTTTTTTAACTGTGCCGTTGATGGATGAAATTGCTAAATACCTGGGGCTTGCAAAGATAGAAGTTTATGAAGTCGCAAGTTTCTATTCGATGTATGAGCTAGAGCCGGTTGCACGTCATAACGTGGCGGTATGTACCAATGTTTGTTGCATGCTCATGGGTTCCGATACGATTGTTGATCACCTGCAAAATAAATTAGATATAAAGTTAGGTGAAAGCACTGCCGATGGTCGTATCTATTTAAAAGTGGAAGAAGAGTGTCTTGCAGCATGTGCCGGTGGCCCAATGATGCAGGTTGATCATAAATATTACACAGATCTCACCCCTGAAAAGGTTGATGAGATTATAGACGGGCTGAAATAAGCATGGCTAACGAAGTTTGCTACGCAACCCTGCAGTTTGATGACGAGCAATGGTCATATGAAAACTACCTTAAAGTCGGTGGTTATCAGGCGTGGAATAAAATTCTCGATGAGAAAATGTCACCAGAAGATGTTATCGAAATTGTCAAAGCATCTGGCCTGCGTGGTCGAGGTGGCGCAGGATTCCCTACCGGATTGAAGTGGAGCTTTATGCCACGCAATGCACCGGTGCAAAAATATATTGTGTGTAACTCGGATGAATCTGAGCCGGGCACCTGTAAAGACCGCGATATTTTACGTTTTAATCCACATGCTTTAGTTGAAGGCATGGTGATCGCGGGTTATTGCATTGGTGCAACCGTTGGTTATAACTACATGCGCGGTGAGTTTTTAGATGAGCCCTATGAGCGTTTTGCCCAGGCGGTAAAAGAAGCCTATGCCAATGGTTATTTAGGAAAAAATATTAAAGGCAGTGGTGTTGATTTTGATTTATACCCAACACTCGGTGCCGGTGCTTATATTTGTGGTGAAGAGACCGCATTGCTTGAATCGCTAGAAGGCAAAAAAGGTCAGCCTCGTTTTAAGCCGCCATTCCCTGCGAATGTTGGTTTGTACGGTAAGCCAACCACCATAAATAATACGGAGTCGCTTTCATCGGTACCCAGTATTATTCGCGAAGGGGCTGAATGGTTTAAGGCATTTGGTGTTGAAAATTCCGGTGGCACAAAATGCTTTTCAGTATCGGGTCATGTGAATAAGCCGGGTAACTTTGAAGTTAATATGGGTATGCCATTTACGGAGCTGCTTGAGTTAGCCGGTGGCGTAAAAGATGGTCGTAAACTAAAGGCGGTTATTCCAGGTGGTTCATCGGTACCGGTTGTACCTGCGGATACCATGCTGGAATTAACCATGGATTATGACTCCATAGCAAAAGCGGGTTCCATGTTGGGTTCCGGTGCGCTGATTGTGATGGATGAAACCACTGACATGGTGAAAGTATTGCATCGTCTTTCGCGCTTTTATTTTTCGGAATCCTGTGGTCAATGCACGCCATGCCGTGAAGGCACGGGTTGGTTGTATCGCATGTTAACGCGCATTGTTGAAGGCAAAGGGTTACCTGAAGATTTGGATAAGCTGGATGATGTGGCATCAAAAATAGAAGGTCGCACTATTTGTGCACTGGGTGATGCGGCGGCAATGCCGGTAAGAAGTTTTATAAAACATTACCGTGAAGAATTTGAATATTACATTGAACATAAGTGCTCAATGCTTGATAGCAAGGTGGAAGACGCATAATGTCTGATGACATCGTTACATTTACTGTTGATGATATTGAATTAACGGCACCGAAGGGTTCAACGTTAATCAAGGCAACGGATAAGGCGGGTATCCATATACCGCGCTTTTGTTATCACGATAAGTTATCTGTGGCAGCGAATTGCCGCATGTGTCTGGTGGAAGTAGAAAAAGCACCGAAGCCTATGCCTGCCTGTGCAACGCCTATTATGGAAGGCATGGTTGTTCATACCAAATCACCCAAAGCTATTGAAGCACAAAAGTCGGTAATGGAATTTTTACTGATTAATCACCCGCTGGATTGTCCTATTTGCGATCAGGGTGGTGAGTGTGAGCTACAGGATTTATCCATTGGTTTCGGTGGTGATGCTTCTCAATATACCGATACCAAGCGTGTTGTGTTTGATAAAGATATTGGGCCACTAATTTCTACAGAGTTAACGCGTTGCATTCAATGTACACGCTGTGTTCGTTTTGGTGAAGAGATTGCCGGCATGCGTGAACTGGGTATGACGGAACGTGGTGACCGTGCGCAAATTGGAACGTATATTCAGAAGAGTGTTGATTCTGAAATGTCGGGCAATGTTATAGATATTTGCCCGGTTGGTGCGTTAACGGCTAAACCTTCACGTTTTTCTGGGCGTGCATGGGAGATGCAGCAACACGCGTCTGTTTCTCCACATGACAGTGTGGGCTCTAATGTTTTTATTCACACACTCGATGGCAAAGTAAATAGAGTTGTGCCGCGTGAAAATGAAGCGATTAATGAAGTGTGGATTGCAGATCGTGATCGCTTTAGTTATCAGGGCGTATACGCCAATGATCGACTTACATCACCCATGATTAAACAGAATGGCGAATGGTTAGAGACAGATTGGTCAACGGCATTACAGTATGCTGTTGACGGTATTCAATTGGTTCAAAAAGAAAATTCAGCGGATGAGCTGGCCTGCTGGATTTCACCTAATGCGACTCTTGAAGAGCATTATTTGGCACAAAAACTTTGCCGTAAATTAGGCAGTAATAACATTGATCACCGCTTAAGACAGACCGATTTTTCTGATCAGGATTTTGCACCTGTGATGCCCTGGTTAGGTAAAGACATTCAATCCATAGAACGCTTGCAGGCGGTATTGCTCGTTGGTTCGCATGTGCGTAAAGATCAGCCATTAATTGCGCATCGTTTTAGAAAAGCATTCCGTCATCATCAGCTAAAAATATCCACGATTAATCCGCGTAAATTTAAATGGCGTTTTAAAACCAGTAATGAGCTTGTTTCATCAGCAGAAGGTATGGTGCGTAACCTTGCTGCGGTTGCCAAAGCAGTGGGTGGAATTCAACAGCTAAACCTGCTGGATGTTATTAATAATGCATCTGTGAGTGATGAGCATAAATCGATTGCTGAAGAGTTAACAACGGCGGGTGAGGCGGCTACTATCTTTATTGGTAACCTTGCTGTGCAGCACCCACAATATTCAATGCTGCGTGCACTAAGCCACGCTATTGCAAAGCAAACCGGCGCAACTTTGGCGTATCTGCCGGAGGCTGCAAATACCGCTGCTGCCTATTTGGCCGGTAGCTTACCCAATCGATTAGCCGGTGGTGTAAAAGTGGAGGCTGCTGGTGCAAATATGCTTGATATGTTGCAGTCGCCTAAAAAGGCCTTGCTTACATTTAATGTTGAACCGGAATTTGATATTGCCAATCCGGGTGCTGCCACTAAAGTCGCAAAAGATTCAGACTTCTGCGTAGTTGTTAATTCCTATGTAACAGATAGCATGAAAGATTATGCCGATGTGATTTTACCGCTCGCCAGTTTTTCAGAGACCTCGGGTACGTTTGTTAATGCGGAAGGTTTCTGGCAGAGCGTTAAAGGTGCGACAGCGCCTTTGGGTGATTCACGTCCGGGTTGGAAAATACTGCGAGTGTTAGGCAATATGTTTGAGCTTGATGGCTTTGATTTTATGTCATCGGAAGATGTGCGTAATGAAGTCAAAGAACAGTGCAGGGATATACAGTTAGATAACTCTTTATCAGCAGATGCGCCTATGGCTAGTTTACCGGATACAAGTGGTTTACAACGGGTCGGTGAAGTGTCCCTATATGCGGCGGATGCATTAGTTCGCCGTGCAACCCAGTTACAAAAAACAAAAGATGCGGATCAAAATTTTATTGCTGTTAATACGGTGTTGGCCGAGAAGCTAAACCTGCAGGCGGGTGATAAGGTTAAATTTACGCAGGCTTCATCGAGTGATGTTGCGGACTTGAGAATTGATGATGCGCTTGCTGATGATTGTGTATGGCTGCCCGCAGCGCAAGTTGTTGGTATGAATATGAGTGAAACCTTCGCTCCAATTGAGTTGGAGAAAGCCTGATGGAATGGTTGATATCGCTAGCGCCGGATTTTGTGGTGGAGTTATGGAACTGGTTGCCGTCATGGATTCAGGTGCTAGTTGAAAATTTATTTTATATTGTAATTGTCATGGTGCCGTTGATGTTGTGCGTGGCTTATGTGACCTATGCGGAACGTAAAATTATCGGTTACATGCAGGTGCGACTTGGGCCTAATCGTGTAGGGCCAAAAGGCTGGGGACAGCCGATTGCGGATGCTCTGAAACTAATGTTCAAAGAAGTCATTATCCCGACTAACTCTAATAAGTTTCTATTTTTAATCGCACCTATTTTAACCCTGGGGCCGGCACTTGCCGCATGGGCGGTTATTCCCTTTTTTGAAGGTGTGCAGCTGGCGAATGTAAACGCGGGTTTACTGTATATATTAGCGCTAACCTCAATGGGTGTTTATGGCGTTATTATTGCGGGTTGGTCATCTAATTCCAAATACGCCATTCTGGGTGGTTTGCGTTCTGCGGCACAGGTGGTTGCCTATGAAATTGCCATGGGTTTTGCTCTGGTCGGTGTATTGATGGCATCGGGCAGTTTGAATCTGGGTGACATTATTGCCAGGCAGGCGGGTGGTTTTATGAGCTGGTTCTGGTTGCCGCTGTTGCCGCTGTTGGCTGTCTATTTTATTTCCGGTGTGGCGGAAACCAACCGCGCACCATTTGATGTGGCGGAAGGTGAGTCAGAAATTGTTGCGGGTTTTCATGTCGATTATTCCGGCATGGCATTCGCTGTATTCTTCCTCGCGGAATATGCCAATATCATATTAATTGCGGCGCTGACTTCTTTAATGTTCTTTGGTGGTTGGATGTCACCTTTTGGTTCATTAGCAGATCACGCATTATTAGGTAATGGTTTACACTGGTTTATTTTAAAAACCATGTTCTTTATTTATATATTCCTCTGGTTCCGTGCAACTTTTCCGCGTTATCGATATGACCAGATTATGCGCCTGGGTTGGAAAGTGTTTATTCCTGTCACCATTGTCTGGATATTTGTTGAAGCAGTAATGGTGGTTATGCAAGTTGGACCATGGGCTGTTTCTGTAGCGCCGGCTGTAGGGGGCTAGGAGAAAAGACATGAGATTATTAAAGCATTATCTAAAAAGTTTTCTATTTCTCGAGCTGATTAAAGGTTTAATGGTAACTGGAAGTTATTTATTTAAGAAAAAAATTACCCTGCAATATCCAGAACAAAAAACACCTTTATCCCCTCGATTTAGAGGCCTACATGCACAGCGTCGTTATGCTAATGGTGAAGAGCGTTGTATAGCCTGTAAATTATGCGAAGCGGTTTGTCCGGCATTGGCAATAACCATTGATGTAAAGGAAGCAGATGATGGGACGCGCCGTACATCACGTTATGATATCGATTTATTTAAGTGTATTTATTGTGGTTTTTGTGAAGAGGCCTGTCCGGTAGATGCCATTGTTGAAACGGAAATTTTCGAATACCACTTTGAAAATCGTGGCGAAAATATTATGACTAAAGAAAAATTGTTAGCCGTGGGCGATAAATACGAAGAACAGATTGCTGCAAACCGAGCAGCAGATGCGCCTTATCGCTAGAAAGTAAATTACTTGCTTGAGATTGTAGAACTCAAGAATTGAATAAGAATATTATTCGTCAGTTATTAACTGACCATTGACTGGAATGTTTACATGAGCTTTTTTGAAATCGTCTTTTATGCATTTTCTACCTTAATGGTAGTGTCTGCGTTGGGCGTGGTTAGTGCGCGTAACCCGGTGCATTCGGCACTATTTCTGGTACTTACCTTTTTTGCGACCTCGGCGATCTGGTTATTACTTGAAGCTGAATTCCTCGCCATTACGCTGGTGTTGGTGTATGTCGGTGCGGTAATGGTGCTGTTCCTGTTTGTGGTAATGATGCTGGATATTAATATCGCCCAAATGCGCGCAGGATTTATGCGCTACACACCGTTTGGTGTTGCCATAGCAATGTTGCTTATTGCACAAATGGTAATGGTGGTAGGGCCTGAGAACTTCGGCTTAGATGCTTTTGAAGTTCCCGCAAAGCATGCGGCAGATTACAGTAATACAAAAGAGCTGGGGCGTATTTTATATACAGATTATGTATATGCTTTTGAGCTGGCTTCGGTGATTTTATTGGTGGCTATTGTGGCTGCGATTTCTTTAACTATGAGACGTCGACCCAATACGCGCTACCAAAAACCCGGTAAGCAAATTCAAGTGCTTAAAGAAGATCGTTTACGCATAGTGAAAATGAAGTCGGAAGCCATTGAATCGGAGGATAGGCAATGATCCCATTATCTAGTTATCTCATTCTCGGCGCGATCATGTTTGCCATTAGCATCGCAGGTATTTTTATTAATCGTAAAAATGTCATTGTCTTACTCATGTGCGTAGAGCTAATGCTACTGGCGGTCAATATAAACTTTATTGCTTTCTCGCACTTTCTTGGAGATAGCGCAGGGCAAGTATTTGTGTTTTTTATTCTTACTGTCGCCGCTGCCGAAGCCGCTATTGGTTTAGCTATATTAGTGGTGCTGTTCCGTAATCGTCAGACAATTAATGTGTCTGAATTAAATACAATGAAGGGATAGAAAATTGGAATCAATATATCTAGCCATTCCTCTCGCTTCATTATTCGGCGCCATTATTGCTGGTTTTTTTGGTAAAGCAATAGGTCGATCTGGTGCACACATCGTGACGATTGCCGGCGTTGCTACATCACTGGTTTTATCGCTAATGGCTTTCAATCATATAGTGTTCCAGGGCGGTGAAATTTATAACCAGACAGTTTATACCTGGATGGTAAGTGATGGTTTGCGTTTTGAAGTTGGTTTTTTAGTTGACCACCTCACTGTGATGATGATGTGTGTCGTAACCGGCGTTTCGTTGATGGTACACATTTATACTATTGGCTATATGCATGATGACCCGGGTTATCAGCGTTTCTTTAGTTATATTTCTTTATTTACCTTTGCCATGCTGATGCTGGTTATGTCGAATAACTTTATGCAGTTATTTTTTGGCTGGGAAGCAGTTGGATTGGTTTCCTATTTATTAATTGGCTTCTGGTACAAAAAAGAAACCGCCATATATGCCAACTTAAAAGCATTTTTAGTTAATCGTGTGGGTGATTTTGGTTTTATTTTGGGTATTGCGGCGGTTGTAATGTATGCCGGTAGCCTGGATTACGAAGAAGTGTTTGCGGCAGCGCCATCAATGGCTAATCAAACCATGAATATTGGTTTTGGTGACTGGTCGGTGATGACGGTTTTATGTCTCTTGTTATTTGTCGGTGCTATGGGTAAATCGGCTCAATTCCCATTGCATGTATGGCTGCCTGATTCAATGGAAGGTCCTACACCTATCTCTGCATTAATACACGCTGCGACGATGGTGACCGCAGGTATTTTTATGGTGGCACGTATGTCGCCACTCTATGAGCTATCAGAAACAGCACTGGCGACTATTATGATTATCGGTGCCATCACTGCCTTATTTATGGGGCTGATTGGTATTGTGCAAAATGATATTAAGCGTGTTGTGGCTTATTCAACATTATCGCAACTAGGTTATATGACGGTGGCTCTGGGTGCCTCTGCCTATTCAGCAGCCGTGTTCCATTTAATGACTCATGCGTTTTTTAAAGCGTTATTATTTTTGGCCGCGGGTTCAGTTATTATTGCCATGCATCACGAGCAGGATATGCGCAAGATGGGCGGGCTAAGAAAATATATGCCGATCACCTGGATAACCTCGTTGATTGGTTCGTTGGCGTTAATTGGCTTCCCGGGTTTCTCCGGCTTCTTCTCTAAAGATTCAATTATTCTAGCCGTAGGTGAATCTACATTACCTGGTGCATCTGTTGTTTACTGGATGGTAATGGCGGGTGTGTTTATTACGGCTTTTTATTCTTTCCGTATGTATTTTCTGGTATTCCATGGCAAAGAGCGAATGGATGATCACACCAAAGAGCATTTGCATGAAACACCCTGGGTTGTCTGGGTTCCATTGGTTGCACTGGCGATTCCATCGGTGATTATCGGTTGGGTGACGATTGAGCCCATGCTGTTCGGCGAATTTTTTGCCGGGGCAATCTATGTAACCGATGCGCATAATGTAATTGCACGTTTAGGTGAGAATTATCATGGCCAGTGGGCAATGGTTGAGCACGGTATTTTATCCCTGCCTTTCTTATTGGCTATGTCGGGTGTTGCTTCTGCCTGGTATATCTATATGAAAAAACCACAAATTGCAGAATGGACTCAGCAAAACCTCGGCTTTATCTACAACATGCTAGATAAAAAATACTGGATGGATGAGTTGTATGTAAAAGTATTCAGTGATGGAAGCCGAGGTTTGGGTAACACATTCTGGAAGCTAGGCGATGTAGGATTGATTGATGGAATACTAATCAATGGTTCAGCCAGAGTAGTGGCCTGGGTAGCTGGTGCAGCTAGATACCTGCAAACGGGTATGCTGTATCACTATGCCTTTGTCATGATACTGGGGCTAGTTGGTCTGTTGTACTTGTTTGTGCCCGCTTCATGAATAATAAAAAAATAATGAAAAATAACATCAGGATTAAATCATAATGTTTGCAGATTGGCCTCTTCTAAGTCTGGTTGTCTGGCTACCAATAATTGGTGGCGTGGCCGTTTTGTTATCTGGTGACAAAGGCGGTTCAGAAGGCTCGCGTCGTCTCGCTTTAATTATATCTATTACAACATTTGTTTTAAGTCTGGGTTTATATAGCAACTTTGATGTAACGACCGCTGCCATGCAGTTTGAAGAACGTTACGAATGGATAGGCAGTTTCAGTATTTACTATCATTTGGGCGTAGATGGTTTATCGATGCCGCTGATAATTTTAACTACCTTTACCACTATTCTCGTGATACTCGCGGGATGGGAAGTGATTAAAAAACAGGCATCACAATACCTGGCTGCATTCCTGATTATGGAAGGTTTAATGAATGGTGTGTTTTCCGCACTTGATTCGATGTTCTTTTATGTCTTCTGGGAAGCGATGTTAATACCGATGTTTATTATTATCGGTGTTTGGGGTGGACCTCGCCGCGTTTACGCGACGATTAAGTTCTTTATTTATACTTTCTTCGGTTCGGTGTTTATGCTGGTCGCGCTGATTTATATGTATTATCAGTCTGGTAGTTTTGCCATTCTGGACATGCATACGCTGCCACTTAATATGACAGAGCAGACGCTGATCTTTTTTGCCTTCCTCGCGGCCTTTGCCGTAAAGGTGCCGATGTGGCCAGTGCATACCTGGTTGCCGGATGCACACGTTGAAGCACCTACCGGCGGTTCAGTTATATTGGCCGCAATTATGTTAAAAATTGGTGGCTATGGTTTCTTACGATTTACCCTGCCTATTACACCAGATGCAAGCGCTTCATTCGACTGGTTGATTATTGCTATGTCACTGGTTGCGGTGGTGTACATCGGTTTTGTCGCCCTGGTGCAATCAGATATGAAAAAACTCGTGGCGTATTCATCTATCGCGCACATGGGGTTTGTAACTCTAGGTCTGTTTATTGTATTTAGAATTGCAGACGCTGGCACGGGTGGTGCGGCATTAGCGATTGAAGGCGCGATGGTGCAAATGATTTCACATGGCTTTATTTCCGGTGCCATGTTCTTGATGATTGGTGTGCTATACGACCGAATGCACAGCCGTGAAATTGCTGATTATGGCGGAGTTGTAAATACCATGCCTGTCTTTGCAGCATTTGCAGTATTTTTTGCAATGTCTAATGCAGGCTTACCTGGTACGTCCGGCTTCGTTGGTGAGTTTATGGTTATTCTGGCTGCTTTTAAAGCCAGCTTCTGGATAGCATTCCTGGCAGCAACTACTTTAATCATTGGAGCTGCTTATACCTTATGGATGGTTAAGCGAGTGTTCTATGGGGAAGTGAAAAATGATGGTGTAAAAGCATTGCAGGATTTAAATCAGCGCGAACTGCTTATCATGGCTACTTTGGCGATTGCGATAATGGCTTTAGGTTTGTACCCGGCACCCCTGGTTGATGTATTGCATGTATCCGTAGAAAATTTATTGCAGCATATTACGCAAACCAAATTGTAATAAATGATTTTATTCCATGACCGCAGGCCCTGTTTAAGATGTATATAGAGAATAAATAATGACATTAGAAATGCTTAATTTATCAATCGCTATACCAGAGATGTTTTTACTTGCACTGGTATGTACTGTTTTAGTGGTTGATGTTTATCTAAAAGACGAGCGCCGTAACGTCACCTATATATTGTCGCAAGTAGGCTTAATTATTACCCTGTTCCTCATTGGACAACAAACGCCAGAATCACGTGATTTAGCCTTTAACGGTTTATTTGTGAGTGATGCTTTGTCGTCAGCATTAAAATATGCAGTGGTTATTATTGTTGCGCTTGTTTTCGTTTATTCACGTAACTACCTTAAAGATCGTGACATATTTAAAGGTGAGTTTTACGTGCTAGGTCTGTTTGGCTTGCTGGGTATGATGGTGATGATTTCGGCGAATCATTTCTTGTCTATTTATTTAGGTCTGGAACTTTTGTCTTTGTCATTATATGCAATGGTGGCATTCGATCGTGATAATCCTAATGCTGCTGAGGCGGCAATGAAGTATTTTGTTTTAGGTGCTATCGCTTCAGGTATGTTGTTGTACGGTATGTCAATGGTATATGGCATGACTGGCTCGCTAAATATTGTCGAAGTAGCTATGTCGATTGAGCAGATGAAAGAGAGCAATATTGTATTGATCTTTGGTCTGGTATTTATGGTTATTGGTCTGGCCTTCAAAATGGGTGCGGTACCATTTCATATGTGGTTGCCCGATGTTTATCACGGCTCACCAAGTACAGTGACCAGTTATATTGCTTCTGCACCAAAAATAGCGGGTTTTGCAATGATTATTCGCATACTGGCGGAAGGTCTGGGTGGGATGCAGGCCGATTGGCAAGGTATGCTCGTTATTATGGCCGTGCTTTCCATGGTTCTGGGTAATGTAGTTGCTATTGCGCAAACTAACTTAAAGCGCATGTTGGCCTATTCAACAATTTCCCACGTCGGCTTTATTATGCTGGGTTTGTTGGCAGGCAATCAGGAAGGTTATGCAGCAGCAATGTTTTATACAATTGTGTATGCGTTGATGTCGCTGGGTAGCTTTGGCGTGATTATGTTATTGGCGCGTAAAGGTTTTGAAGCAGATGAACTAAACGATCTAAAAGGCTTAAATCAACGTAGCCCCTGGTTTGCTTTTATTATGCTGGTTCTTATTTTCTCCATGGCAGGTATTCCACCTACGGTTGGTTTCTGGGCAAAATTAGCAGTACTAAAAGCCGTGGTGAATATTGATATGTTATGGCTTGCCCTGGTAGCCGTGTTCTTCTCCATTGTCGGCGTTTACTATTACTTGCGTGTTATTAAGTTAATGTATTTTGATGACGCGGAAGATAAAGCGGATATTAATTGTACTAAAGATATGCAGATAGCTTTAAGCGCGAATGGTTTATCCGTCCTGCTTTTAGGTGTTTATCCTGCAGCACTAATGTCGGTGTGTATTGCCGCATTTGCATAAAATACTTCGTAGCATATTGGCAAAAACAGAAACTTTTAGCTATTTTGCGATAACGACTTGCAAACAATTAAAGGACTCTGTACTATCTGCCCCAAGTTGATGCGGGGTGGAGCAGTCTGGCAGCTCGTCGGGCTCATAACCCGAAGGTCGTAGGTTCAAATCCTGCCCCCGCTACCAAATATAATAAGAAAGGCCCCGCTAGATCGGGGCCTTTTTTATGGTCAAAAATGAGCCGGTATAGAGCGATCTTTTAGATTGTTAATTGTCATTATTTTTGGTCTTTTTTACATCTAAACTTAAGGACTTAATTTAATAGTGAGCGATATTTGGTCATTGATAGAGCCTGTAGTAGAGGGCATGGGATATGAGGTTGTCGATATTGATTTTAGGCCTCACCCAACCGATGGATTGTTGCGCATTTTTATTGATAAGCCCGGCGGTATCCAGTTAGAAGATTGCGAAGTCGTTAGTAAGCAAGTCAGCGGTGTGTTGGATGTGGAAGATCCTATACCAGGGCAATTTAACCTTGAGGTCTCATCACCAGGTCTTGAGCGGCCACTGCGAAAGCAGCAGGATTTTACACGCTTCGCAGGTGAAACAGTCAAAATCAAATTATCTGTGCCTACTTTAGAAGGGCAGAGAAATTTTACAGGTAAATTAATGGGTATGCAGGATATGGAAGTTATTCTGCAAGCAGATAATGAAACTCATTATTTTCCATTAGATTCAATTGATAAAGCGCACATAGTGCCGCAATTCTGATTATGGTTTATGGAGCCAGACATGAATAAAGAAATTCTATATGTGGTAGATGCTGTTTCGAACGAGAAAGCGGTAGACCAGGAAATTATTTTCGAAGCTATTGAAGCTGCACTTGCAACGGCTAGTCGTAAAAAGCAGGGCAAAGATATTGAAGTGCGCGTAAAAATTGATCGTGAAACCGGTGACTACGATACGTTCCGCCGTTGGGAAGTAAGTGAAGAGCTAGAAGAAGGTGGTCTTGAATTTCCATTAAAGCAAATCACCTTGGAAGCTGCGCAAATTGATGAGCCGGATATTCAGTTAGGCGACTATATTGAAGATGAGATCGAGTCAGTTGAGTTTGGTCGTATTGCAGCACAAACGGCTAAACAAGTTATTGTACAGAAAGTCCGCGAAGCGGAAAGAGCGCGCGTAGTTGAGGCTTTCCAGGACAAAGTTGGCGAACTTATTATGGGTACGGTTAAACGTGTTGAACGCGGTAATGTGTACCTGGATTTAGGTGAAAATATTGAAGCCTTTATCCCGCGTGAAGATGTGATTCCGCGCGAAGCTATTCGTTCAGGTGATCGTTTACGCGGTTTCTTAAAAGAAGTTCGCTCAGAAGCGCGTGGCCCTCAATTATTCGTAAGTCGTACGGCACCTGAATTTTTGGTTGAGTTATTCAAGCTTGAAGTGCCAGAAGTAGGTCAGGACTTAATTGAAATTATTGCTGGAGCGCGTGACCCAGGTTCACGTGCAAAGATTGCTGTAAAATCTAATGATAATCGCATGGACCCCGTTGGCGCTTGTGTTGGTATGCGTGGTTCACGTGTACAGGCAGTGTCAAATGAATTAGCAGGTGAGCGAGTAGATATTATCCTCTGGGATGATAATCCGGCACAGTTCGTTATTAACGCCATGTCACCGGCAGAAGTAGAATCGATTGTTGTTGATGAAGACGCACACTCAATGGATGTTGCTGTAGATGATGAAAAATTATCACAGGCCATTGGTAAAGGTGGTCAAAATATTCGTATGGCTAGCCAGCTAACAGGCTGGGATTTAAATATTATGTCGACGGCTGATATGGAAAACAAAGCGGAGAGCGAAGGTCGAGTTCTGGTTGAGTTGTTTATGAAGCAACTGGATGTCGATGAAGAAGTTGCGGTAGTTCTTGCGGCTGAAGGTTTTTCCAGTATAGAAGAAGTAGCCTATGTGCCAGAAAGCGAATTTTTGAGTATTGAAGAATTTGACGAAGAAATTGTTGAGGAATTACGTGGCCGAGCACGTGATGCTTTATTAATGAAAGCAATTTCTCAGGAAGAAAGTGAAGACGAGCCAAAGCAGGATTTACTTGAAATGGAAGGCATGGATAATGGGCTTGCGCATAAGCTGGCATCGAAAGGTGTTTGCTCAATGGAAGATTTGGCTGAACTTGCAATTGATGATTTGACCGAAATAGAAAAAATGACAGAAGAGCGTGCCAGTGCACTTATTATGACGGCACGTGCTCCCTGGTTTGAAAATGAAGAAGAGGCAAACCAGTAAGCACTGGAGGAGGCGAAGAATATGTCAAAAGTTACAGTTAAACAGCTCTCTGAAGTGGTTGGAGCACCTGTTGAAAGATTGCTTGAACAGCTTAAAGAAGCGGGTATCGAAGCAACTAGCGCAGATGCAGAAATTTCTGATGAACAAAAAGTTAAGCTATTAGATCACTTGCGTAATAGTCATGGCAAAACGGCTGCAAAAGCAGGCGGTAAGAGCAAAATAACACTGAAGCGCAAAACAACATCCGAATTAAAATCGGGTGGTGCTAAAACAGTAAATATTGAAGTGCGTAAAAAACGTACCTTCACTAAAGGCTCTACGGTTTCATTAGAAGACGAAGCAAAAGAAAAAGAAAAGGCTGAAATTTTACGTTTAGTTGCAGAAAAAGAAGCGCGTGAAGCAGGTCGTCAAAAAGCCGAAGATGAAGCAATTCAAAAGTCTAAAGATGCTGCAAAGCAACGTGAAGATGATGAAAAAGCTCAGCAGCAAGCTGCTGATGAAGCGCGCATAGCGGCGGAAGAAAAATCACATGGCAAGCCACAGGCAAAGCCTCATGTAGCTAAAGCTGAAGAGCCAGTAGTTGTAGCAGAAGCGCCATCGGATGCAAAGGGTAAAGGCAAAAAGAAAGGCCGTAAGTCTGATGATAAGAAGGGCGGTGATACCCGCTATGGCAGAAAAGAATTACATGTAGCATCTGGTAAAGGTGGTGCACGTTCTAAAAAGCCACATCGTAAAGCGACTGCGACTGCAAATGCAGCATCTAAGCATGCGTTTGAAAAACCAGTTGCAGCGATGACTTATGATATTGATGTGCCTGAAACAATTAAGGTTTCTGATCTGGCTGTGAAAATGTCGATGAAGTCAGCAGAGCTGATTAAAACGATGATGAAAATGGGCGTTATGGCGACCATTAATCAAGTGATCGACCAGGAAACGGCAATCCTTATTGTTGAAGAGTGTGGTCATAATGCGATTGCTTCTTCTGTTGATGATCATGAAAACACATTACTAGCGACAGCTGGTGGTGAGTTAGGCGAAGCAATTGCTCGTCCACCTGTTGTAACAATTATGGGGCACGTTGACCATGGTAAAACATCATTGTTAGATTATATCCGTGCCTCTAAAGTGGCATCGGGCGAAGCTGGCGGTATTACGCAGCATATTGGTGCCTACCATGTAGAAACAGATAAAGGCGTTATCAGCTTCCTTGATACACCAGGTCACGCGGCATTTACTGCTATGCGTGCACGTGGTGCGCAAGCGACTGATATTGTTATTTTGGTGGTAGCTGCGGATGATGGTGTTATGCCACAAACAATCGAAGCTGTTCAGCATGCAAAAGCTGCGGGTGTTCCTCTTATTGTTGCGGTTAATAAAATCGATAAAGAACAGGCAGATCCAGATCGCGTTAAAACAGAGCTAGGTAGTCATGAAGTTATTCCGGAAGACTGGGGTGGCGAGAATATGTTCGTTAATGTATCGGCTAAAACCGGTGAAGGCATTGATGACTTATTAGATGCAATTAGTTTGACTGCGGAAGTAATGGAGCTTAAAGCACCAGCCGAGGGGCCTGCACAGGGCATTGTTGTTGAAGCTACACTGGATAAAGGTCGCGGTGTTACTACAACGGTTCTTGTTCAGAAGGGTATGCTGAAGAAGGGCGATATCTTATTAGCAGGTCAGGAGTATGGCCGTGTTCGTGCCATGTTTGATGAAAACGGCAAGCAAATAACAGAAGCTGGGCCATCTATTCCTGTTGTTGTATTAGGTTTATCGGGCACGCCAGGTGCGGGTGATCCTGTTCAGGTTATGGCGGATGAGCGAAGTGCGCGTGCATTAGCTGATAGTCGTAACTTTAAAGAGCGTGATGTGCGCTTTGCTGCACAGCAACAGGCAAAGCTTGATTCACTATTTACCAACCTTGGTAAGGGTGAAGTTAAGTACCTTAATATCCTGCTTAAGGCAGATGTGCAGGGTAGTTTAGAAGCGATAAAAGATTCATTGCTCAAGCTTGCGGCGGATAGTGATGAAGTTGATGTTGCAATCATTGCATCAGGTGTTGGCGGTATTAACGAAACAGATATTAGTTTAGCAGCTGCCTCAAATGCTGTTGTGCTGGGCTTTAATGTTCGTGCAGATGCCGCAGCGCGTAAGTCAGTTGCTGAGCGTGGTGTTGATATGCGTTATTTCAGCATTATTTACGATTTGATAGATGTGGTTAAGCAGGCATTAACCGGTATGCTGTCTATTGAATACCGTGAAGATATGCGTGGTTTGGCTGAAGTTAAAGATATCTTTAAATCACCTAAATTTGGCTTGATCGCGGGTTCTATTGTCACCGAAGGTACTATTAAGCGTGATCTGCCCATTCGTGTATTACGTGATAACGTGGTTATTTACGAAGGTGAGCTTGAGTCTTTACGTCGCTTTAAAGATGCGGTTGATGAAGTTAAGAGTGGTACCGAGTGCGGCATTGGTGTGAAGAACTATAACGATGTTAAAGTTGGCGATCAAATCGAAGTATTTGAACGTGTTGAAGTAGAGCGCACACTGTAAAGTTTGTCTATAAGTCAGGTCGGTTTACTGGCCTGACTTATATATCCAGGGTTGAATCATGCCAAAAGAATATTCCCGTTCACAGCGTATGGCCGAACAGGTTCGTCGAGAACTAGCAGAGCTAGTGCGTGATGAAATTAAAGATCCCCGTGTTACCTGGGTTTCATTTAACGCTGTTAAAGTAAGTCGCGATATTAGTAATGCGGTTGTTTACATTACAGTGCTAAATGATGAGGATCGTAAGCCGGTTTTAGACGTGCTGAATAATGCCGCAGGTTTTTTACGTCATCAATTATCTTCACGCATACGCTCGCGCATCGTGCCATCGCTCAGGTTTGTCTATGATGAGAGTATAGAACGCGGTACTTCGATGGAATCACTCATTGCCAAGGCTCGGTCATCAGACGCCGATTTCCCCGAAGAATAGTAAATTTTAATTATCTAGTTCAATACAGCTTTATATCTCAGGTTTTCAAATGGGTCGCAGAAAAAATAAAGGGCGCAATATACACGGTGTTGTTTTATTGGATAAGCCACTAAAAGTTTCATCTAATCACGCGTTACAGAAAGTTAAGCGTTTATTTGATGCCGCAAAAGCTGGTCATACCGGTAGCCTTGATCCGCTCGCTTCAGGTATGTTGCCAATCTGTTTAGGCGAAGCCACAAAAATTTCGGCTTTTTTACTGGATGCAGATAAAACCTATTGCTTTAAATGCAAGCTAGGTGAAAAAACCGCGACGGCCGATGCAGAAGGTGAAGTGATTGAGCGTAAGCCGTTTGAGCATATAACGCGTGAAGATATAGCAAAGCAGTTGCCCGAATTCCTTGGTGATATTATGCAAGTACCGCCTATGTATTCCGCCCTTAAAAAAGATGGTCAGCGCCTTTATGATTTGGCCAGGCAAGGTATTGAAGTAGAGCGTAAGGCTCGCCCGGTAACAATTTTTTCCTATGAGTTGTTGTCTTATGAGAATGGTGAGGCAGAGTTGCTTACCCGATGTTCCAAAGGTACCTATGTACGTACTTTAGCGGAAGACCTGGGTGAAAAGTTGGGTACAGTGGCATATGTAACAGAGCTTAGGCGGCTTTCTGTAGGGCCTTATCAGGATGCTATGGTGACTATGCAGGAGCTTGAGGCGCTTGCCGAGCAAGGCATGGATGCGCTGGATGCAACATTACTTGAAACCGATAGTGGCATAGCCGATTGGCCTAAAGTTGAGCTCGATGCCGATAGTGCGTATTACATTAAGCTGGGTCAGCCAGTACAAATATCCGGTGCACCGAGTGATGGTCAAATTCGTATCTATGCACCAGAAGGTTTTATTGGTGTTGGTTTTATTCAGGATGATGGAAAGGTGGCGCCTAAACGAATGATGGTCTTTTCGTAAGGCTATGCACTTCTGTTTATGATTATCAGTGGGCTTCGTTGTAATGAAAATTTGATATCTAAGAGTTAAAGTATTGTTTTTCGATCTTAACTTGTTGATATATATAAAGATAATTATTTTTGAGTCGTGCTATTGAATGACTGTGCATCGTTCTTATCAATATAGAAATACTTTTTATTGTCTTCCAGCACGAAAATAATAAAGAATAAGCCCTTCAAAGTGAGCAGTTGTATATTTATATATTTAAAATGCTTACTTAAAGGCATTGGTAGAGGCTGCAAAACATGATAAAATCCGCAATCTTTTTTCTAGGCAATTCGAGTCAGGAGTTTTGACCATGTCAATGACAGCTACAGCTAAAGCTGATGTCGTAACAAAATATGCACGCGCTGAAGGTGATACAGGTTCACCAGAAGTTCAAGTTGCTCTATTAACATCACGTATTGTGCAATTAACAGAGCACTTTAAAGGTCATAAGCAAGATCACCACTCACGTCGTGGTTTATTGCGTATGGTTAACCAGCGTCGTAAGTTATTAGATTACCTTAAGTCTAAGAATACAGATCGTTATAAAGATCTTATTTCTAGCCTAGGTCTACGTCGTTAAGCGTATACAGCAAATAAAACCAGATAATAGGGTATAACCTGTGACTGCAATAAAAAAATCGTTTAAGTTTGGGGATCATAACGTAACTATCGAAACCGGTGAGATTGCTCGCCAGGCTTCAGGTGCCGTTATGGTAGATATGGATGGTACTGTTGTTCAATGTACCGCCGTAGCTGTAAAAGGTGGAGAGCCAAGGGATTTCTTTCCTTTGACTGTGAACTATCAGGAGCGTTCTTATGCTGCTGGTAAAATCCCGGGTAGCTTCTTCAAGCGTGAAGGTCGTCCATCAGAAAAAGAAACTCTGACTAGCCGCCTAATCGATCGACCTATACGTCCTCTATTCCCTAAAGGTTATACAAACGAAGTTCAGGTTATTTGTACAGTAATGTCGCTTAACCCTGAAATCGATCCTGATATTGCAGCACTGATTGGTACTTCTGCGGCATTGGCTATCTCTGGTGCGCCTTTTGCGGGCCCAGTAGGTGCATGTCGTGTTGGTTATAAAGATGGCGCGTACATCTTAAACCCAACCTATGCACAGCTTAAAGAATCTCAGTTGGACCTGGTTGTTGCCGGTACGACTGATGCGGTTCTAATGGTTGAGTCAGAAGCTGATCAGCTATCTGAAGAAGTTATGTTGAACGCTGTGATGTTTGGTCATGATGCATTCCAGGTAGTGATTAACTCTATTAAAGAGTTGGCTGCAGAAGTGGGTACACCAGCAATGGAGTGGACACCACCTGAAACAAACGAAGACCTTATCAAGCAAGTATCTGATGCGGTAGCAGCTGATTTAACAGCGGCTTACCAAATTGCTGAAAAGCTAGATCGTTATGCTGCAGTTGATAAAGTGCGTGATGCAGCCGTTGAAAAGCTGGTATCTGATGACGGTTTTACCAAAGATGAAGTAAAAGGCGCTTTCGGTAAAGTTGAAAAGAACATTGTACGTAGCCGCATTGTTGCTGGCGAAAAGCGCATAGATGGCCGTAACGTTGATGACGTGCGTGCAATTACTGTTCGTACAGGCGTATTGCCACGTACTCATGGTTCTGCACTATTTACACGTGGTGAAACTCAGGCCTTAGTTGTTACTACACTAGGTACATCACGCGATGCGCAAAAAATTGATGCCCTTGAAGGTCAGCAAATAGATAACTTTATGTTGCACTACAACTTCCCTCCATTCTCTGTTGGTGAAGCGGGTCGTGTTGGTACGCCGGGTCGTCGTGAAATTGGTCATGGTCGCTTAGCAAAGCGTGGTGTTTTAGCGTGTATGCCGACTACTGAGGAATTTCCATACTCAATTCGTGTTGTATCTGAAATCACAGAATCAAACGGTTCAAGCTCTATGGCTTCTGTTTGTGGTACTTCACTTGCGCTTATGGATGCAGGTGTACCGGTTAAGTCGCCAATCGCTGGTATCGCGATGGGGCTTGTGAAAGAAGGTGATAACTACGCAGTACTAAGTGACATTTTAGGTGATGAAGATCACCTGGGTGACATGGACTTTAAAGTGGCTGGCACTGTAAACGGTGTTAACGCACTGCAAATGGATATCAAGATCACAGGCATCACTAAAGAAATTATGGAAAAAGCATTAGAGCAGGCGAAAGCAGGCCGTTTGTTTATTCTTGGTGAAATGAACAAGGTTATTTCTGAAGCAAGTACAGAGATGTCGCACTACGCGCCTCGTTACTTAAAGATGAAGATCAACCCTGAGAAAATTCGCGATGTAATTGGTAAAGGCGGTGCGGTGATTAAATCTATCACTGAAGAGACTGGCGTTACTATCGACATCGATGATGATGGTAATGTGAAGATAGCATCTAGCGATTTCGATGCAGCTGAAGCTGCGAAGATTCGCATTGAGCAAATCACTGCTGAAGCCGAAGTAGGTAAAATCTACGAAGGCGAAGTTATCAAGATAATGGACTTCGGTGCATTTGTTCGAATTCTTCCAGGTAAAGAAGGTTTAGTGCATATTTCTCAAATTTGCGAAGAGCGAGTTGAGAAGGTAAGCGATAAGCTTTCAGAAGGTGAGAAGATACAAGTTAAAGTGCTTGAGATTGATCGACAAGGTCGTATTCGCCTAAGTATGAAAGAAGTAAGCGAAAAATCAGCTGAAGCTTAGCCTTTATTGCTGTGTAGTTTAAAAAAGGGGCCTCTGGCCCCTTTTTTATTGGTGATGATTCGTAATTAAATTTATACTCTTTGGGGTAGAGTTTGCTTTTTCTAAAGTTGTTCTTTGGAAAAATAAGGGTATGTAAATGAAAAAACTAATCAGTATATTATTCCTCTCTTTATTTGTCAGTCATACACAGGCCAGTAATATCCTCGATGGTGCTGTCTTTGGTGTGTCGCTTATTAGGCAGGATGTGAATCTGCTAATTAATACTCCAGGTAGTGCCTTTAGTCGTAATGAGAGCGCGACAGGAATGGGGGTTTATCTTGATAAATACTATAAAAGAAAATATCGTTTCAATTCAACTTTAAGCTATGTGGCTTATGATTCATTTGATCTTACAGAATTAACGGTATCTGCTGATTATCTGATTCCGCTAAATCAAAGTGTGAGTTTTTTTGCTGGTTTATCTGGTGGAGGTGGATTGCAGAAGTACAGTGATGCCGGTATATCGGATGCATCGTTTGGTTTGGTTTACGGCGCAGAAATTGGAGGAATTGCATATGTGAATAGTAATCTCATGCTTGAATCAGGCTACCGTAAAAAATTATCTAATATCGATACAGAGGTAACAAGTGTCAGTGGTATGGTGGTTGATTTAGATGAAATAAATGAGTTTTATTTCAGTTTTATACTCATGTTTTAATAAAATCATTATCTAAAGTTAGTTAGATGATCGTGGTGACCAGTTTTTCATAATCATGATTTTTAGTAATTAAGTTACTGTACTTAAACACATCAACTAAGGTTTGATATTCATCCTTGTTTATCTGGCCATCATGATTCCAGCAGCCTAATGTCTGGTATGTACTAATTGTATTACGTAATACATCAAAATTGATATCGACTAAAAAACCGTAATCATGTAATTGTTTAGCTATATTTTTTGCATCATCGTGCCTGCATTGTTTGAGTGATGCTTTGTAGGCGTTATAAAACGCACCAGCCATATCTGTCTGTATCCAGTCTTTTGTTGCGCATAGGCTGCTAAAGGCTACAGGGCCAATCACTTCACCTACTGAGGCAACCACTGTTGCAAGTCCATCAGCTTCGAGTTGTTGTGGGGCAGGGCCCTGCTGGTGTACGAAGTCCCCTTTACCATTTCTAAACGTGCTATCAATTTGGCTTACGTCGCCGGCATCGATTACACTCAGGCTATCAATGTTTATATTTTTTTTGTGCAGGGCATACTTCAGCATGGCTAGCGGCTGGAAAAAATGATCGATTATAATATCTTTTCCAACTAAATCGCGCCACTCAAAATTATTGTATGGCTGTCTGCTGGCAATAAAAAAACCGTCACGCGAATTAATTTGAGCAAAATGACGAATATTATCTGGTGAACTGTTTTCCAATGCTGAAAAGCCAGCAGCAACAGCAGACTGAGATACATCGCAGCTACCGTCCAGCAAGCGATCCCTTACTAAATTTCCAGCTGTCTGCACAACATAACTGGCTTCTAAATTGTTATCGCTTAAGTAACCACCTGCCATAGTCATCAAATATGGGCTATAGAATGCAGAATGGCGCAGTGCCATTAAATTGATTTTTTTCATGAGTGTTTGCACTAGTATTATCTGTATTGAGAATATACTACATTGTTATTGATTTGATCGATGAATTTAAAGGAGTGTTCCAAAGTGACTATTCAGCAGCTCAGTGATTTTTTATTATGGAATTTGATTCTTAATTATGCGTTGCTCATTATTTGGTCTGCTGTGTTTTTAATGGCTAGAGATTGGGTATATTCGATACATAGAAAATTTTTCGATATATCAAAGCGCGCATTTAATGCCTTTAACTACGGTGGAATAGGCTTGTATAAAATGCTTATATTTATATTTTGCTTAATACCATATATTGCATTGCAAATAACAGCATAGAAATAATCGTTTAAGTGAAATTGTTTTATTTGTTAATGAGGGCTTCAATAACTTTAGCAGCAGCAACAAAGCCAAACGTAGCGGTAATATGAGTAACCGACCCAAAGCCCATTGAGCAATCTAAGTGAGCACCATGAATACCGGGTTTTGTGTAATTCACACTGCCATCAGATTTTGCGTAGCGCTGCTGCTCAGTAGAATATACGCATTTAATGCCAAAGCTACGCTTAGTGTTTCGTGTATAGCCATACTGTTGGCGTAATTGTAAACGTACTGAGGCGGCTAATGGATCATTCCAGGTTTTGGATAAATCAGATACGGCGATCATTGTTGGGTCGGTTAAACCGCCTGCACCGCCAGTTGTAATGATAGGAATTTTATTGCGCTTACAGTAATAAATGATTGCGCATTTAAATTTTATACTATCGATGGCATCTATTACATAATCGTAATTATTATCTAAATATTTTTTGCAATTAGCCGTACTAATAAAATCATCAATAATATTAACTTTACATGAAGGGCTAATTTGTTGAAGACGTTCAGCCATCGTCTCAACTTTAGACTGATCAATTGTACTGCTTAAGGAATGTATTTGACGATTAATATTACTCTCTGCAATATCATCATGATCAATTAGAGTAATTTGACCTAGCCCTGTTCGCGCTAAAGATTCTGCCGCCCATGAGCCAACACCACCAATACCAATCACACAAACATGTGAGTGCTGTAGTTTATCAAAAGCAGCCTGTCCATATAGGCGAGCTATGCCGCCGAATCGATTGTCGTAATCACTCATTAATTTATATGTGTAAATTTTACTGAAATAGAATTATACCTTTTCAATGAGTTAAGGTGAAATTGATATTTTACTATTAGATTAAATATGAGTTATGAATTATGGATTTAGTTATGGCGTATTAATAATAATGTATTTTATCTGAGACTTGCTACCTTTGAGACCAGTTGATAATTGGTATATCTCATTCTGTGTGTGTTTGTTTTACATATGTCTATAATTAAGTTATGTAAATGAATAAAATCAGGAGCATGTAATTATGAGTAAAAAACGCATTCTACATGTAGAAGATGACGAAAGCACATTGCTCATGATTAAGGGTGCTATTGGTGAGCTAGGTGAATTGACACAAACTGATAGTATAGAAGAAGCGCGTAATCTACTAGCTAACGAACAGTTTAAGCTTGTGCTGTTAGATTTTACCTTACCCGATGGTTCGGGACAGGCACTACTTCGTCAATTAAGAGGCTTGATTGAACCACCGGTTGTGATTGTATTGTCGGGGCATGAATTAGTCAAGGATATGCCCGGTGTGGATAAGGTATTAACTAAAGGGCGTTATCAGATGAAAGATTTAGTTCAATATGTGAAGGAGGTACTTGCAGATAATTAGTTAGGAATGCACTTCAGCGTTGATATTTATCAATCTTATGAAATGTTAAAATAGCTAATATGTTGCTTACGTAAAGTTACTTTTCATATTATTATTTTATAGATTAGATATGCAAACAAAAAATAATATTCAAACGTCAGCGAATTTGCCAGGAATATTGGCCAAGCCATTTGGCTACCTGCCTGTTAAAATTCATTCACAGTTATTAGTCGTATTTTTAAATCGTATATTATCTGCACCGTTAAAAGAAGGTGATTTAGATTTTCTGCAGAATAAAAAACTTATTATCGAAGTAAGGGATGCTTATATTCGTTACAGTGTGAGTGTTGTAAATGGGCGACTAATGGCTATACCTTTAGATAATAACAGTGACTTAATGATAAAAGCCAATATGTACGATTTTTTGATGCTTGCCGCTAGAAAAGAAGATCCTGATACACTGGTTTTTCAGCGTCGACTCGTTATGCAGGGTGATACAGAACTTGGCCTGGAGCTGAAAAATTTTCTTGATGGCCTGGATATGGAGTCTTCTGGTTTATTCCCAGTAATAGAGTCGTTACTAAATAAAGGTTTGCCACTTTATCGCCGATTGTTTGCGTAAGTTCAAGTCAATTTTATTGTCTCAGGATGCTAGTTAAAATTATGCACTTTAGTGCAAGGCTTTGGTTGCTACCTATGTATTAATGATAGTTGAACTCTTTTCAAGAAAAGTAGGGTGGATCAAACGTAGTGGATCCACCTATATCACAACTCAATTCTGGTGGATCCGCTACGTTTTATCCACTCTACTGATTGATTAAATTTTAGTGTCGTTAATAACATGTGTTGTGAGGGGTACTGTATAAAAGAGGGCTTTTAGTTCTCTGTCATCAACCTATGGGCTTTCAGTCAATAGTCGTTAAGTTATTCAGATTAAGGCCTTCAAAATAACGTAATCGGTAGAGTAAGCGGGATGAGCTGTCGTCATCAGTAAAAGCGCTGCGGTCATGTAAAACATTGTTGCTAATTAATCCCCATCCTGATTGCAGTGTCAGTCGATAAATATACGGATCGGCCGAATGCAGTAAATTTTCTAGTGCGCAAACCGCTTCTTGCGTAATGCTATCGTCTTTCCATTCAATATTGTGGGTACGTTCTGTATAACGCATGTGCAGACGTTCATTAAACACGGAAAATACCGGGCCGCGGCGAGCAGGGCGAATCACTGTACCGTCTTTGACGTTGGCGGGTATAGTCATTGCATCGTCTGACATAAGTGCATGAATAAAATCAGGGTTTTCGTCACGTAATCTAATATAAGCTATCTCATGATCGAGTAGTGCATTTTCACCACCTTCGCGTGCCGGCCT
>Ga0316208_1001150_pt1 | contig 26378 bp, 18 predicted proteins | sample 3monopyrite_MG_FD_204944 | JGI IMG/M metagenome (GOLD analysis project Ga0316208, IMG submission 204944) | Microbial mat bacterial communities from mineral coupon in-situ incubated in ocean water Damariscotta River, Maine, United States -... | ecosystem: Environmental > Aquatic > Marine >... | reverse complement strand
CTGCAGGCGGACGCCGAACAGGGGATCCATCATTGGATGCACCGGCAATCGCCCCTCGGCGATGTTGAGCGGAGCGCCACCACGCGGGTCTTCCACGACTTCATGCAGCATCGGGTGATCCGAAACCTTGGCCGCTTTGCGCAGAAGGTCTGGCCAGCCCCAACGCCAGCCGCGTTTGCCACACCAGTCCTTCGGTTCAATCGCGACGACATAACCACTATTCGCAAATGGTGAGTCGCGGCTTGCGAGCGACATACCATTGACGACAAGAGTGCCGTCGACGCTTTGACTCGGCACAATCCAACCGCCAGGGCACATGCAGAAACTAAACACGCCGCGCTCGCGCACCTGCACCGACATTTCGTAGAAAGCGGCAGGCAAGTCGTCGGCCTGGCGACGCCCGTGATACTGCAAGTCGTCGAGCCAAGCTTGCGGGTGTTCGACACGCACGCCCATGGCAAAGCCCTTGGGCTCCATGCTGGCTCCGGCGTCGCGCGCGAAGAGGAGTGCATCGAGTGCGCTATGGCCAGTGGCCAAAATCACGGCATCGGCTTCGAGGCGAGTGCCGTCGGCAAGTACAGCTGCAGTCACGCGCGCTTGTGCTGCACCTTCTTCTTCCGCACCGGGAAGTGCTTCGGTTTCTAGAGAAGCGACGCGCGCTTGGAACAACATTTTCCCACCACCCTGTTCGATGGTTTCACGCATGTCCTCGACGACTTTAGGAAGCAAGTTGCTGCCGATGTGTGGTCGCCAAGCATTGAGAATGATTGGCGGCGATCCATGCGCGACCAAAGTTTCTAACACCTCGCGCACGTTTTGGCGCTTACTGCTTCGGGTGTATAGCTTGCCGTCGCTGTAAGTGCCGGCGCCGCCTTCCCCGAATGCGTAGTTGCTATCGACATCGGCGTCTTCGCCACGGTTTAACTTGGCGATATCACGGCGACGTTCTTGCACCTGCTTGCCACGTTCACAAACGGTGACGCGAATCCCCGCTTGCAACAACTCCATTGCCGCGAACAAACCGGCGGGACCACTGCCGACAATGACCACGTGCGGCGCGTCATCGGCCGGGGGAGTGATGGCCGGCTTTTGTGGTAGCTCCAAGGAGGGCAGTTCTTCCCCTTTGCGGTAGGCCTCTACGGCAACACGCCACTGCATGCTGCGGCGGCGGGCATCAAAGCTGATGCGGTCGACCACGATTAGGTCGAGGTCAGCGGCGGTGCATTCGAGTTCTGAAGCGGCAAGCTCAAGCCAACGAGCTTGCTCCATTTCTTCAGGGTTCTCGGCTGCGGACAGCCATAGGACGAGGGGTTCAGGCATGAGCAGGTAGGGTGACTCCGGCGCTGTGCTGACACGCGAGTGCGGTCAGGTGCACGACATCGGAAACGCCGCAACTATGTGGTTGCAGCAGGTAAGCCGGTTTTTCGAGGCCGAGCATGATCGGGCCGACGACCGGGCTTTCAGTGAGCATTCTCACTAGGTTGAAACCGATGTTGGCGGCTTCGAGGTTAGGGAACACCAAGATGTTGGCCGCGCGTCGGCCCAGGCGGCAATCGGGGTAACGCGCCTGCACCAGAGGGTCGAGCGCAGCATCGACGCGCATTTCACCATCGATAACCAAGTCTGGAGCTTCTTCGCGCACCAGGTTGACGGCGCGACGAATCATGTCGGTCTTCGGGTGCGGAGTGCCGCCAAAGCTCGAGAAACTGAGCATGGCGATGACCGGTTCAATGCCCAATAGCTGAACCTCTTCTGCAGCGAGCAGTGCAATCTCGGCCAAGCCTTCCTCGTCGGGTTCAATGTTGACGGCGCTATCGGTCAGGAACAGCGTGCCTTTAGGCGTAAACACCATGGTCAGGCCGCATGCGAGACGAACGCCGTCGCGCAGCGGAACCACTTTGAGCATAGGCGGCATGGCTTTGCGCACATGCCGGGTGACGCCGCCAACCATGCCATCGGCATCGCCCATGCGCAGCATCATGGGGGCGAACCACATCGGGTCGGTAATGAGTTGGCGCGCTCGTTCCAAGTTGCCGCGACGCGTGCGACGCAGCTTCAAAATCTCTTGGGTGTACTCTTCTTTGCGATGCCAATGCCGCGGATCAATGATTTCCATCCCGGATAAATCCAGGTCCATATCTTCGGCCTTGCGCTTCACCAAGTGGTCTTCGCCAATCAAGATTGGTCGCGCAATATTCTCTTTCACCACTGCGCGGGCGGCGAGAAGAATGCGTTCGGAAGTGCCTTCTGGGAACACGATGCGGTGGTCGGTGCGCCGGGCATGCGCGACCACGCGGCTCATCAAGTTGCGTTCTTCCCCTAGACGTTCGCCTAGTTGCCGTTCATAAGTTTCGAGATCAATCGGCTTGCGCGCGACCCCAGAATCCATGGCGGCTTTCGCGACAGCTGTCGCCACGCGCCGAATCACACGGTGATCGAGTGGCTTCGGAATGAAGTACTCGCGACCAAAGGTAATCGACTCTAAGCCATAAGCGGCAGCAACATTATCCGGCACCGGCTCTTTGGCGAGGTCGGCAAGTGCTTGCGCTGCGGCATGCGCCATGGCGTCATTGATGCAACTCGCGCGCACATCTAGGGCGCCGCGGAAGATGAAAGGGAAGCCCAACACATTGTTGACTTGGTTGGGATAGTCACTGCGCCCCGTGGCCATGATCACGTCTTGTCGGGTGCGCACGGCCAAGGGGTAGGCGATTTCCGGATCGGGGTTGGCCATCGCCAACACAATCGGGTTCGGTGCCATGTCGAGCAGCATGTCCGGCGACAAGGTGTCGCCCACGGAAACACCGAGGAAGACATCGGAACCCTGCACCGCTTCTTCTAAGCTGCGGCGATCGGTGTCGACCGCAAAGCGTTCCTTGTATTCGTTCATGCCCTTGGTGCGGCCGGCAAAGATGACGCCTTTGCTGTCGCACATCATGAGGTGCTCGCGCTTCACGCCGAGCTTGATGATGAACTCTGCGCATGCGACCGCTGCCGCACCTGCACCATTGACCACCACGCGTAGGTCAGGCAACTCTTTGCCAGCGAGTTCTGCTGCGTTGAGCAATGCCGCGCCGGTAATCAGGGCGGTGCCATGTTGGTCATCATGAAACACCGGGATATCGAGTTCGTCACGCAGGCGCTGCTCGATCTCAAAACAGCGTGGCGAGGAAATGTCTTCGAGGTTGATGCCACTAAAGGTGGGTGAAATCGCTTTGACGGCAGCGACAATTTCGTCGACATCTTGGGTGTCGAGTTCGATGTCAAAAACATCGATGTCGGCAAAACGCTTGAACAAAACGGCTTTGCCTTCCATAACCGGCTTGGCGCCATCGGGGCCGAGGTTGCCTAAACCCAACACCGCACTTCCATCGGAAATCACCGCAACCAAATTTCCCTTGGCGGTGTAATCAAAAACCTTGTCGCGGTCTTTGTCAATCTCCCGGCAGGGTTCGGCCACCCCAGGCGAATAAGCCAAGGAAAGGTCGATCTGCGTGAGGCAAGCCTTGGTCGGGGTGACTTCAATCTTGCCCGGCCGGCCCTGTGCGTGATAACGCAAGGCCTCCTTTCGGGTAGTTAGGGACATAGCCCTATTGTGGCACGGCGCAGGCCATTTCGGCCTTAGCGTCTTAGGGAAGAATCGTGATGCCGACTTGGTTGGTGGCGATTCTGGGCACCAAACCCGGATCGAGACTCAGCGCGGCAAAGTAAATCGTTTGGCCACTCAATCCCGCAGCCATACCCGCGGCCACGGTTAAGTTTGCCGAACCATCTCCCAGGGTGTCCAGAATGCCATTGGTTCCGGTGAATACGGGTGGCGGCGCGACGGTCATCTTCTGGAACAAACCGTCATAACTCAGAGGAATGAGTACAGACTGGTAGTTGGTAGGTCCAATGCCGGTCTGCGAAGCCAGCACGATGTAAGCCTTTGCCGATTCCGTCGGCGGGAAGTCGAGCAGGAAATCGATGTTAGTGCCGCTGGCCGCACTAAAGCTGGAAGCCGTGCTTTCAAGGCCAGGGATAATTCGTTGCAGCTGCGCCGAACCAGCAAGGGATATGCCGCCGGGGTCGGCGAAGGGAGCAGCGTGAATAAAGTCGGGGTTGCCGTCGCCGTCGTAGTCGAGGCCGCCGTCTACCGCGCGCCCCAGATTGTCGAGGGCGGCGAGGCCGTCGGCGCGGTAAATCACCGCACCAGTACGCCCATTCAGCAGGAAGGCGGAACCGCTGTCGGTAAGGCCATTGGCGTCGATCAGGCGACCGCCGACGATGGCATCGCCGAAGCCATCGGCGTTGACATCTCCGCACAATGCCACGCAGGCACCGAGATTGTCGGCAAGGTCTTGGCCATCGACGCGGAACAACTGGATGCCAGTTAGCCCGGAGAAGGCGATGCCGGCACCCGCACTCGGGGCAAAGACCGAGGCGTTTGGTGCCCCGACGAGATAGTCATAGATGGCATCGAGGTTGAGATGGTTGCGCCCACTGATGGCGCTACCGAATCGATTGCCCGAAGCCGCACCTTCATGCAGGCGAAGGCTTAAGTAGCTGGCGCCGCTGAATACCTCTACGCGGCCGTTCTCCACCTTGCCGCCAGTGCTTGCGAGTGGCGCGCCGAGGAGGAGGTCATTGGTGCCATCTTGATCGAGGTCTCCTGCGGCAGCGACAGCAGAACCAAGTTCTTCCGCTCCACTACCCGAGAAGGTGGTCAATGCTAGGCCAGTTGCCCCGTCGAACAGGACCGCTTCGCCATCTTGGGAATTGGCGCCGGGTGCGCCAATTAGAAATTCGCTTTGGCCATCACCATTGAGATCGCCGCATAGAGCTACGCCCGCGCCAAAACGATCGCCAGCGTTGGCGCCATCTTGTTGCCAAATCAGTAGGCCTGTCGCCCCCGAGTACAGATGGAACATGCCGGCATCACTTAAGGCAGAGGGGGAGGCATCGGGCGATCCAATCAGTAAGTCGTCTAGACCATCGCCATCGACGTCATCGCGGGAAGCCAGGGTGTAGCCGAAGTTTTGGAAATCGGCAGTGCCGTCAAAGTGGAATAGGATTGCCCCGGTGGCACCAGAGCGGATATCGACGGCGCCGTTAAATAAGAAACCGCTGGTGCTGGCGAAGGGCATACCTATCGCCAGCTCGGGTGTGCCATCTAGGTCAATATCACCCATCATTGCGAGGGATTCTCCCAGGCGATCTCCGCTGTTCACGCCATCGAGTTGGAGCACGACACTCGCCTCGCCACCATGCTGGAGCGCATGCGCGGGGGCGGAAAAGAGTAGCGGGAGCAAACCCGCTGCTAGAGGGAGCAGAGGTGTGGGCCGGAGCATTAGGGAGATGCAAGGCGCCCAGAGGGGAGCTCCACTCTAGCGGAGAATCCAACCCACGGGTAAAGCGTTTTCGCGAAGGACTTCGTGAACCCGCGCGGCCTGGTGATGGTGCTAGGACTTAGACCGTTTGCGCAAAGGCGGAAACCACCGCTTCGGTGACCGAGCGGCCTGAAGTCGCGAGAATTCCGCGGTTCTCCAGAAGCTTGGCGCCATGGGTGAAATCGAGCGCCTTGCCGTCGGTATCGGTGACCAAACCACCGGCTTCTTCGCACACCACCACGCCAGCAACGTGGTCCCAGATATTCTCGCGATAATCTGGCTTGGAGCGGGGGCGCAGGTAGATCTCGGCGGCACCTTCGGCGACCACGCCATACTTGACCTGGGAGTCGTAGCGCACAAAACCGCCACCGACGCCGAGGGCTTCCATCATGGCGACGACTGCTTGGGGATCGCCGTGGGCACTTTCGACGCTACCGAGCACGCGCCAATCGGCGGGGTCGGTGCTTGCCGAAACGCGCACTTCTTGCGATTCTCCGCCGTCAATCGGCACTTTTTGGCAGCCACTACCCTGTGCGGCGGCAAAAAGCACGCCTTTTTGGCCATCAGGCTGGCTCAGGTCGACGGGAAGGTTGGGGCACACCAGGACACCCAAAACAGGCTTCTGGTCTTTCATTAAGCCAATGGCTACGGCGTACTGTTCGCCGCGCAGGAAGCCCTTGGTGCCGTCAATCGGGTCAATTGCCCAGGTGTAGGGCGTGTCTGCGCCTCCTTGGTGGTCGATCCAGGCGCAAACCTGTTCAAAATCCACCTCTTCGCCGATGGCCTTGCTCACCAGCTGCACAATCTTGGCCGAGCCTTCTTCGCCGGCAGATGCCCGTAGGTGCTCGGAGCCCTCTTCCGCCACAATACTATGGTCTGGTAATGAGGCCGCGATGGCCCTCAAAATGAGCGCTTGGGAGCCATAATCGGCGATGGTCACCGGGGACTTGTCGTTCTTGTCCATCGCGCCACCAGAGCCAGCCTGGACTTCGCGGCACAGATGGGCAGCCAGCATGCCGGCTTCTTTGGCGACTTGAAGGAAAGATTGGAGTTCGCTCATGGCTCGAATTGTAGCCATTTGCGGCCTAATTTCCCCCTACCAGGAAGCCGAAGTTGTGATAGTTTTCTACTGGAGCATTCACGCCTCAGCTCCTCACGGCTAGAGCGCGTCCGCTTCAACCTACACCTCATGACAAACTCCCACACCTTGCTGTGCCGCCTGGCCCTGCCTGGCAGCATTGCGGTTGTCTTGTGTGCCTCCGCCTTTGGCCAAACCCAGGAGGTCACTCCGGGAACCGTCAAGGCCGATGGATCTGCAAGCACTCAGGCTTCTCCACCGCCTCCGCCACCGCCCGATACCGAGGGCTTGCTGCCGATGACCTTCAGCGAATCCGGTGCTGAGAAAGGAGTCAATGCGCCCGGCTTTGGTCGCGGGACTGCCATGGTCGACCTCGACAACGATGGCAAGTTGGACTTGGTCATCACCAACTCCGAAGGCCCAGACGCACTCATGCGCCAAGGGCTCGACGGACACTTCCGCCCGATGAACATCCTGTGGAATTCTCCGATGGTGCTTGATCGCAGTTGGGGTGTTCTTGCCGCCGACTTTGATAATGACGGCGACGTCGATCTGTACTACCCGAACGGAGGATTCTCCGGTCCACAGATCAACACCATGGTGCGCAATGACCTGAATGTCACTGGTGAAATGGTCAATGCGACTGCATTGAGTGGCGATGCCGGCACGAACTTGGCTTCGAACTTTGGCGGCACGGTGTTGGACTATGACAAAGATGGCGACCTCGACATCTTTCTGACGCCCGCAGCAACGGCTGCCGACCCGAATCCGGTGTGCACACTTCTGCGTAACGATGGCAACTTGGTCTTTACCGATGTCACCGTTGCCGCCGATATCAATGAGCCTGGCGATTACCGCCACTGCAGTTCCGGCGATATCGATAACGATGGCTGGATGGACATTGCGGTGGGCAACTTCCACGGCGATAACCGCCTGTACCGCAACAACGGCGACGGCACCTTCACTGACATTGCCGCCTCCGCTGGCGTGACGGATCCGCTGAAGAACTTCGGCATGGTGCTCGATGACTTCAACAACGATGGCCTGATGGACATCTTTGTTGCGAAGTATCAGTTTGTGTCGCAGATTCCGAGTGGTCTGTTGCTCAACAATGGCGACCTCACCTTCCGCGATGTGCGCATTGGTAGTGGCATGACCGTGCAGGGCGATATGGGACACAACGTTGGCGATATGAATGCCGATGGCTTCCCAGACATCTTCATTGGCACCGGTCACCCCAACACCAAGCGCATGGATAGCGTCAAGTTCGTGCGCCCTTCGCCTACCGGTGGCCTACAGGTGATCGAAGCTGCTGGCGCCTCAGGTTTCCACGAGCGCGGTCCAACTCGTGCCCATGGCATTGCCTTTGGCGACATTGACCGCGATGGCGACATCGATGTTTATGTCAACAACGGTGGTCCTGCCTTCTTCCCGGCCAGCTGGGAAATCAACAACCTGTTCCTGGCCGACGGCAACAACAACAACTGGACTTCGGTTCGCTTGCACGGCATCAAGTCCAACAAAGATGCGGTGGGTGCTCGTGGCGCCATGATTGCGCAAGATGGCCGTACGGTTTACCGCACGCGCCTGATTGGCAAGGGCTTCTGTAACACCGATGCCCCCGACTTGCACTTTGGTTTGGGTGAGTCCACCGGCCTGATGCGCCTCAACGTGGAATGGCCGAGTGGTCTGTCGCAGACGCACCTCGGTTTCCCTGAGAAGATTCACTCGGATCTGTTTGAGACGGCGATTACCTACGTCGGCACGCCGACGGTGGGTGGCAACATTACGGTCAATGTTTACGGTCCGCCCAACGGCACCGTGACTTTGTTCCACGGCACGACTCAGGCAGAAATCGAAGACTGGATTGAAGGTGGTATCTACACCATGGACATTCCACGTACCTTCGAAAGCACGTTGCCGATTGGCGCCAACGGTAAGGTCAACGTGACCTTCACCGTGCCCAATGATCCAGGTCTCTCCGGAAACCAGTTGTTCCTGCAAGCCAAGGTCGAAGACACCACTGGTACGCAACCTACGACTTTGACCAATGGTCTGGTCCTGGATGTGCAGTAGGGCTTAATGCGCGGTGTAGCCGCCGTCGACAGAAAGGTCGACGCCGGTGATCCACCGCGCGCCAGGTTGGCACAAAAACAGAATGGCCGCAGCCACGTCTTCGGGCGTGCCGATGCCAAGCGGGTGCTTGCCGACTAACTGTTGGTGCTGCTCCTTGGGTAAAGCCTCGAGCCAATCGCGGTTGATGTCGGTGACGACAAAGCCAGGGCAGACGCAGTTTGCGCGAATGCCTTCGCTGCCATAATCAATCGCAAGGTTGCGGGTGTACTCAATCACGCCGGCCTTGCTTGGGCCATAAGCTGCGCGCAAGGCCATGCCGACTTGGCCGGCGATGCTGCCGAGAGTGACAATCGCGCCGCCCTGTTGTTTGCGCATGTGGGGGAGGACCGCCTGGCAACTGCGGTGCGTACCGGTCAGGTTGACGCGCAAGGTTTCCTCCCAGTGGTGGTCGTCGGTATCGGCGGCGGCGGTGCGTTGCGGATTGATTCCGGCGTTGGCGACTAAGGCTCCGACTCCGCCGTGTTCGGCCGCAAAGGAATCCACTGCGCTGGCTAAAGCGCCAGCCTCGCCGACATCGAGTGCGGCAAGGGTGGCTTGCTTGGGCTTGGGCAGGCTGGCTTGGGTTTCTTCGAGCTTACTGAGCCGTCGCCCCACCAAAAGCAGCTTCCAGCCATCGCCAGCAAAGGCTTGTGCGGTGGCGCGGCCGATGCCACTGCCAGCACCAGTAATGACGACGGTCTGGGGGAGAGTGCCCATGGCCAGGATTCTAGCCATCACAGTGGTGGGTCTTGCGTACTGAGGGCATGCTTCCCCTTCTCCTTGTCATGACACAGGTGGCCAGCCCTGCTCAGGCGGCCATTCAGGACTCTTTAGATGCTTGGGTCGAATCCGGCGCGGCTCCCGGCGCCAGCCTGGCGCTGAGTTTTGAAGACGGGCGCTCATGGGCCTTTGCCTCGGGCGTGGCAGATCTGGAGAGTGGCCAAAAGATGCAGACCACCGACTACCTGATGTCGGGGAGCATCGGCAAGACCTATTTCGCCGCGCTGTTTATGGACTTGGTCGCGGAAGAGGTGATGGCGCCGGAGCAAAAGCTACAGCATTGGCTCGGTGAAGAGCCTTGGTACAGCGAGTTGCCCAATGCGCCAGACATCACTTTGGAGCAATTGATTCAGCACCAAAGCGGGGTGCCCGAACATGTGCGGCTAGAAGAGTTTTGGAAGGACGTGCGTTCCCAACCGAGCAAGGTTTGGAAGCCGCAGGAACTCGTGGCCTACATATTGAAGGAAGAGCCGCATTTTGCGGCCGGCGAAGGATGGTCGTACGCCGACACCAACTACATTTTGTTGGGCATGGCGATGGAAAAAGCGCTTGGCCAAAGTGTGTATCGCGAGGTGCATCGGCGGTACTTGTCGCCGCTGAACTTGGCGCATACCTATCCCACGACTTCACCGGACTTGCCCGGTTTAGTTCAGGGTTATCACATCTTGGGCGAAGTGGGTTGGACCGAAGCCAAGCCGGTGCTCCATGCAGGCAAGATGGAGTTGAACCCGCAAATGGAATGGTGCGGTGGTGGTTATTACTCGACCACTTCAGATTTGGCGCAGTGGGCTCAGTGCCTCTTTACTGGCAAGGCCGCGCCGATGGAACAAGTCACGGCCTCGATCGAGCGCGCGGTGCCTGCGCGCTTAATGCCCGGTGATCGCTACGCCTATGGCGTCATCGTCAGTGAGACTGCGCTTGGTCCGGCATGGGGGCACCAAGGATGGTTCCCGGGATACATTTCTGAAGTGCTGTACTTCCCCGAACATGGGGTGGCCGTCGCCATGCAAATCAATAGTGACGATGTCCGAAAAAGTGGCCCCCTGCGGCCGCAGCTGGTTGCCGCGGTGCAGAGGGCCTTGAAGTCCGAAGCTCCGACCGACTAGTTAAAGACGATGGCCTTCACGTCGCTGAGGCGACAGCTCACCATGTCGAAGGCTTGGAAGTAGCCCGTGGTGCCGGCGGCGCCACCAGGAATCACGACCGTCATCATGGCGATGCCATTGGAACTGGCGACGGCCGTACCAAGCACTTGCGCACTGGCAATACCGTAGTCATCTGGGCAACCACCGATCACGGTGGTGCCGAGCGACAAACCAAACACCAACTCGACCAAGCTTCCGCCGGTGACGTTGTTGATTTGGAATACGTTGTTCTGGCCAGGGATGCTGGGGACAGGATCATCAATCAGCACCGGCGTAGGCTGGCCGCCACCTGGAGGCAGATTGATGACGCGCACGACTTGAGCAATCACGGTAGTGCCGGTGTGCACGAGGTCAAAGCCCAAACCAAGAGCTAGTTGGCCGCCGCGAATGCGCACATTGGTGAACTCGCCGTTGACGGCACCAGCATTCAAGATGGTGAACTGATCACCGTATGCCGGGATGAAGCCATTCTCTAAGCGCAGGTGCACCTCGCCATCGAGGTTGGCGTTTGCGGAGACATTGAGCACGTCGTACTCGGTATCCGGGGTGGTACCACCAAGTTGAATGCTCAAGATGCCATCGGCGCCTTGGAACAAATCACCGGTGATGGCCATGGAGCCAATGCCTTCGCCAGGCTGGATGTCGCCATTGTTTTGCAGGCCACCACTCGAGGTGACGACACAGGTGCCATCGCCGCGAACGGTGCCACCTTGCATGTTATTCAGGCCGGAGCCGTTGAAGGTTGCGGTGGTTTCGAGCACCGAAAGAACCCCTTCGTTGTCGAATTGACCAGTGATGGTGCGTGCGCCGCCGGCGCCTTTCTCGATGCGCATTTGACCGGTGCTGTGGAGCGGGCCTCCGCTCACGGTTATGGCGGAGTTATAGCCTCCGCCTTCACTGGTCAGCATGATGCGCCCGCCCATCTCAAGGCCGGCATTGGCGACGAAGGTTTGGGTGCCGCCGCTCGGGTTGCCGAGGAGCGTTAGTTCCTGGCCAGGAACCATGGCTCCGCTAAAGGTGGTGGTCCCATTGAGGTGCAGCAGGATGGGCGAGGTGAACCCAGCGTCAAAGTTCAACGTGGAAGAGCGAAGATCCAGGGTGCCCTGTATCGTGCCGCCAAAGAAATCATTGACGCCGCCGATGTGCAGGAAGGCGCCTTGATTGTCGACTGTTCCGGACTGCTGCACGTAATTCAGCGAGGAGTTCATCGTTAGCGTGGCGCCTGGAAGAACGGTCAAGGTGCCTTCGTTGGTTACGGTGCCGCTGTTGTGCGCGGTGCTCGCTTCATATTCGATGGTGCCGGTGTTGCGTAGCGTGCCATTGATGGTGCGTGCGCCGCCAGCTCCTGTTTCGCTGCGCAGCGTACCGCTTTGCGTGAGCGTGCTTCCGGCGTTCACGGTAAGTGCCGAGTTATAGCCGCCACCCGCCGAGGTGAGCGCCGTTGCGCCGGCGATGTCGATGTCGCTCGCCATGGTCAAGTTTTGCGTTCCTCCTGCAGGGGCGCCTTGCAAAACTAGGCTTGTCGTGGCGGGCACATCGGTGAGGAGTTGGCTACTTCCGAGGAGGAGCAAGCTCGCGGGAGCGCTAAAGGCAGGGTCAAAGGAAAGCAGCGTACTGCGTAGTTCCGGAGTGCCACTCATCGTGCCACCGAGGAAGTTTGCTGGGCCGGCAGACTGAACCAGAGTGCCGTCGAGGGTGAAGCTTCCACTATTTAGGGTAAAGCCTTGCGCTCCATTGACGTTCATATTGGCGGAGCTATCGACGGTCCAGTTGCCGTCATTCAACAACGTGCCGGTGTTGAAGTCGGTGTTGGCCAAGATGTCGACAGTGCCCTGGTTATGCAGATTGCCACTAAAGCTACGCGCGCCACCAGCCCCGTCTAGGCTAGCGAAAATCCCTTGGTTGGTCAGTGTGGTGCCGACGCCGCTCCACGCTGAGGTAAAGCCGCCGCCATCGGAATCGAGCTGCAGAGTCCCCAGGAGGGTGCGGTCTGCCGCCGCGTTCAGCGTTGCGGTTCCTGATGCTGGTTGCCCAAGTAGGCGCACCGTGGTTCCCGCAGGAATGTCCGAACTGAGGGTGGTGGAGCCGCCCCAAATGGGGGTAAAGGTGGTGTTGAAGCCAGCGCCAAAAGTGTGGGTGCCGGAACGAAACTCTGGAGTACCTGCAATCGTTCCCCCGTTGTAAGTGTTGGTGCCGGCAGTATGTACCAGCTGGCCAAGGACATCCATGGTGCCGCTCTCGTGTACGAAATCCGTGCCCGCACTCATGGTCATGGTGGCTGTGGGATCGATCGTCCAAGTGCCGCGGTTGGTAAACGGCCCGGTGTTCATGGTGATGTTCGATTCCGCCTGGAAGGTGCCTTCGTTATCGAGCTCGCCATTAAAAGAGCGTGCGCCTGCGGTTCCTGTTTGCGAAAGCAAACTGTTGCGGTTGGTGAAGCGCATGCCGCTGCCCATGGTGATGCTAGAGGTGTAACCACCGCCCTCCGAAGTCATGCGCACCAGGCCATCGTTGGTGATGTTGTTCGGGATATTGAGCGAGGCGGTACCACCTCCTGGAATGCCCATGGCGCGCACTTCCTGTGCCGCGGCCACGTTTCCGGTGAGTGTGGTGGTTCCCTCCATCTGGAACAATGCGGTTCCGCTTGCGTTGAGGTCCAGCGTGCCACTTCGTAACTGAGCCTTGCCGGTGATGTCGCCACCAGTCATGGTGAAGAGAGCGCTGGTCTGCAAGAAATCGCCATCAATCAGCAACATTCCGCCTTGCATGTCGAAGTCGGTAGTCGTCGCCAAAGTCACGAGGTGAGTCGGGGCGATGAGGAAGGTGCCGGAAATTTGCTCGATAGGGCCACCAGTGACCGTGGCGGACTGCCCAAAGATGACCGAGTTGGTGTTGCGCAAAGCGCCGGTGAAGCTGCGTGAGCCTCCGGTGCCGGTGCGGATCTCGAACACGCCGCCGTTATCTAGGCGTCCGCCGGGCGAGATCGTGAGCGCCGAGGTGTAGCCGCCGTCGATTGAATCGAGATAGATGTTCCCGGTGTTGTTGACGATGTTGTCTAGAGTTAATGCACCCGAGCCATTACTTGCGGCGCCTAGCGCGTGCAGGGTGCCAATCTGCAGCAGGTGCTCGAAGCGGGAAGTGCCACGAGTTTCAATCGTGGTTTGGTTGGTCAAGGTTCCCGGGCCGGTCCAAGTGGAGCCGCGCATTTGCAATAAGCTTCCCCCCGTGGGGCCGAGAGAGCCGGAGCCATTCATGGTCACTGTTTGTCCCGAAACCAACAGGGTGCCGTTGCTCGGCGCAAAGTTGAAGTCGTTCATCAATACATCGATGTTCATGTCGATGGTGTACGGGCCAGGTCCGGTCAGGGTGATGCCGGGGGAATCTCCGGCGCCGTTGGGCACGGTCCCGGTGGACCAGTTGGTGCCGATGTCCCAATCTCCGCCAAGGCCATTGGTCCAGGAGTGGGTCTGGGCGGCAAGTGGCGCGGCCAATAAGGGGGCAAGAAGAAGAGAAAGGAGGGGGGAGATTCGCATGGAGTCCATAGGGGTTAGGAAGGGCCAAAAGGCCGAATCCGAGTTTAGGGGAAATGCGGTTTCTTTGTGGGCTCAACCGCCAAAACCCGTGATTCCGGAAAAGGCAGGGAGGGGACTGCTTTGGATGTTTTCCGGCCAGTGGTCTTGGTGGAACTCGGCGGGGGCGACGTCGTTGCTGGCGTCCGGGTAGACGACCGAGGCCAGATGCTGGATTTGGCGGCGGCCGGGCCCGAGTTCAAATTGGCCACCGCCATACATTTGCACTCCATTCTCCTGCGCCCACTGCAGCACGCGGAGTAAGCGGCCGACGGTGGCGAAGCGCGAGGGTTTCACGTTGATGCATTTTGGTAGATAGGGGAGCTGCTCCAAATCGCGCATGAGGTGAAGCGGCGCATCCCAGGTGACGCGGTCGCGGTAGGGCTGGAGGGCCCGGGCGCATTCGGGGGTCCAAGCCGGATCTTCGAGCCATGCCCCCGGAAGCAAACGCGCGACCATGGCGTAATGCTCAGGATTCGGAGGAGGTCCGGAGAAGGAGCCGTGGTAATGCCCTTTGAAGTCCACCACGCCGATGCCCCCCAGGTCCGCGAGTTCCTTCACCAGCTCCTCGGTCCAAGTGCTGTCGTAGTCGATTTTGAAAGCTAGTGCGGGTAGCTTTTCGCGCGCGGCGCGGAGCTTGTCCACGCTGGGTGGAGTGCCGAGGCCGGTGGAGTAGGCGAAGTGCAGTGGCCGCGCTTCCTTTCGCAGCCAGTCCTCGAAACGAAGCTGGTTCTGCTTTAGCGCGAGATCGAGTGCGGCACTTTCGAAGGCCCAGCGTCGGTAGTGATAGGAAGCCTCTTGTTCTGGGCTTGTTGCAAACCATTGCTGAGGTGAGAGCGCATCGAGCGCTGCCGCAAAACTCTCCAAGGTGTACTCACCGGCGGGAATGGGTGGTGCCCCGGCTTGCTGGAAGGCGCTTTGCTCCTCACCGGAATAGGTGACATCTTCGCCGCTACCGATGCATCCCTGTCCGCGCAATTCCACCACAGTGGTTTGGCGCCGCCAACCACTGCTGGTTTGAAGTTCTAGGCCCCGTAGGCGGATGTCTTCGAAAGCAAAACGTAGGGTCAACATCGAGGGTAGTGTAGGCCAGCCAAATATTCTGTTAGGTTTCGAGAAACGCAGCGAAGTCTCAGCAGGCAAGCACAACAATCCCATGGATACATCCACGAAATCCCCTACTCAGGTCGCGACTTGGAGCGACCTCCCGAACCGAGAACCGCAATATGCCCTAGTGGCTGGCGTGGATCTGGTGGTCATCCGACTAGAAGACTCGGTTTCGGTGTTATTCGGCCGCTGTTTACACCGCGGCGCACTCATGTCGGACGGCCACCTCGATGGCGACAATCTCATCTGTGGTGTTCACGGCTGGGATTACCGCGCCGACACTGGTGTCAGTGAGTATGACAACAAAGAAGTGCTGCATAAGTTCACGGCGTGGGTCGAAAACGATGCCGTTTATGTTGATGAGGCCGAAGTCGCGGCGTGGGCGGCGAAACATCCGCAAGCCTATTCACGCGAAGAGTACTTAGGTCTCTATGCAGATTTGCACGGCACACCAGAAGAGCCGTTCAATAAACACATTCAGGAGCTTGCGAAGAAAGGCTATGCCGGCGTGGGGCACCATGGTCCAAGTTCGGCGATGGGAGTTCCATTAACAGAACTTCCGCGCTGGGATGACCTGCAGTTGGTGACGGCGCAAATGGCACGCAAGCCTTTGCTCGACGACACCAAAGTGGGCACGGAATTGGTCATCGGCCCGCGTGCGAAAAAACCACTGCGCTTAGAGATTCCGATTTTTGTCAGTGACATGAGCTACGGCGCTCTTTCTGAAGAGGCCAAAGTTTCGCTTGCGATGGGTGCGGAGCTTTCGGGTACCGGAATCTGCTCCGGCGAGGGCGGCATGCTGCCAGAAGAACAGGCGGCGAACAGTCGCTACTTTTACGAATTGGCATCCGGCCGTTTTGGTTGGAGCCTGGATAAGGTGGCAAAGTGCCAGGCCTTTCACTTCAAAGGCGGCCAGGGCGCAAAAACCGGAACCGGTGGCCACTTACCCGGCGAAAAGGTCCAAGGCAAGATTGCCGAGGTCCGCGGCTTGGAGGTTGGGCAAGATGCCATTAGCCCTGCAACCTTCCCGGACCTTCATTCCGTTCATGACTTTCGCAAGGTCGCCGACGAAGTTCGTGAGGTGACAGGAGGCGCGCCGATTGGCTTCAAGTTGTCCGCGCAGCATATTGAAGACGATATTGCCTTTGCCTTGGAGGCCTCTGCGGACTACATCATTTTGGATGGTCGTGGAGGAGGTACCGGCGCCGCGCCGAACATTTTCCGCAACAACATTTCGGTGCCGACGATTCCCGCTTTGGCGCGCGCGCGCAAGTATCTCGATGCCCACGCCCCGGACGTCACCTTGATCATCACCGGGGGCTTGCGTCATGAAGCCGACTACGCCAAGGCATTGGCTCTTGGCGCCGATGGGATTGCCGTGAGTAACGCGGCTCTACAAGCCATCGGCTGTCTCGGCATGCGCGCTTGCCATACCAACAACTGCCCGGTGGGTATTGCCACGCAAAAGCCAGGATTGCGCCAACGCTTGGTGATCGAGTCTTCGGCGAAACAGCTGGCGAATTACTTCGAAGCTACGGTGGGGTTGATGTCGGTGTTGGCGCGCGCCTGTGGTCATGATCACTTGCAGAAGTTTCGGCATGAAGACCTGACGACTTGGAGTCGCGACATGGCCCTTCTTTCGGGAGTGGCGTTCGCGGGAGTGGCGCCGCTTGGTGCAGCCCTAGTGGGACAGGATTGATGGGAGTAATCCTGCTCAACATCGCTGGAGGCTATTTGGCGGTTGGCCTTCTGTTTGCGATTGCTTTCGTTTGGAAGGGGGTTGGTCGCATCGACCCCGACGCCGCCAAGGGTACGTTTGGTTTTCGCTTGTTGATTCTTCCAGGGTGTACCTTGTTGTGGCCCATCCTGTTGCGGCGATGGATTCAGGGGTCGCCGCCGCCCAAGGAGCGCAATGTGCACCGAGATGCTGCTGGTGCTCGCGGAGGGACGTCATGATTCGCAAGCTGCGCAAACGACATTTTTGGATGCAGCCAGTGCTTGCCGTCGTCACCTTGGGTGGACTTGTTTTGGCCATCCAAGTGCGGGCAGATATCCCGTCCGACGATGGCCGGTCGATTTCGACTGCTGTGGTGGAGCCACTTCCGGTGGAGGGATACACCCAGTTCGAGAATCTTCCGCTTTACGGAAAACGTGACGGTGATCGCGGATTGCGATTGCGCACCACGGGCTCCTTGCACAAGCCAGATGTCTTGGTCTATCTATCCCCAGATGCTTCTGCCGAAGCGAATGGGAAGAGATCGCTGCATAGGAATGTTCAGTTGCTTGGCGCGCTTCAGGGAGCTCCGGAACAGGAGTTCACGCTTCCACAGCAAGCTTCCTTCGAAGCTATCACGATCACGCTTTACAGCCTGGCGCATCAAGAGGTGCTGGCCGAAGTGCAACTGCCGGAGGGTCGATAGCGATGGGCCACTCCTACACAGCTGTCGGTTGGAACCGGCAGAAGAAGATTTACGACCGCATTCTGATTGGTGGCATCCTGGCATATTTGGCCATCTTTGTGGTGCTGGGTTTTCTACTGCACCCCGACGCCACTGCCGAAACACTCCTCATCCGTGCCTTGGGGACAGGAGCTTTGCTTCTGTTGCACATCATCTTGGCCATTGGGCCCTTGTGCCGGCTCGATTCTCGTTTCTTGCCTTTCCTGTACAACCGTCGCCACATGGGCGTGGCCATGTTCGTGTTGGCCTTGGGGCATGGTGCGTTTTCGATTTTGCAGTTTCACGCCTTCGGTGACATCCACCCGATTCTGAGTGTGTTCACCAGCAATACGCGCATTGAGAGCCTCGCTCAGTTTCCTTTCCAACCACTTGGCTTTGGCGCGTTGATCATTCTCGCGCTGATGGCGACGACCAGCCATGACTTCTGGCTGACGAATCTATCGGCGCCAGTTTGGAAGGCGCTGCACATGTTGGTGTATTTGGCCTACGCATTGATTGTGCTCCATGTGGCTTTAGGTGTATTACAAGCGGAGACCAATCCGCTGTTTCCTGCGCTACTCGGCCTAGGTGCCGTCGGCATTTTTGGCTTGCACATCGTGGCCGGGCGACGCGAGGCTTCCGCCGATCGCGAACAACTCATGGATGGAGCTCACCTAGTAGATGGCATGAACCAACTGTGCTCGGTGCAGTCCATTCCGGAAAAGCGCGCGCGGGTGTTCACCGTTGGCGGCGAACGCGTTGCCGTCTTCCGATACGACGGCAAGATTTCCGCGGTGTCTAGTGTGTGCCAACATCAGAACGGCCCGCTTGGCGAAGGCTGTGTACGCGAAGGCAAGATCACCTGCCCTTGGCACGGTTATGAATACCTGCCGGAGTCTGGCGCTTCGCCGGAACCGTTCACCGAAAAGATTCCGACCTTCCGCACCGAAGTGCGCGATGGACAGGTTTGGATTGATCCACAACCACTTCCCCCGGGCACGGCAACCCCGCCTGCTTGTTTCACCCAGGAGTCCCTCGATGTCTAAGCCAGAGCAAGAGTTTTACGTGGGCTATATGCCGCAGGCGCCGGCGGGTGTCGCCCGATTTACCAAGGGCCGCATTTGGTTGCTAGCGCTGATTGTGGTGGTGGTGTCGGCAGCCCTCACTGCCATGCAATCGCGCTTCTCCGATGCCATCTTTGAGTTTGGTGAAGTGCGTAGCTTCGAAGGTTGGATTGAAGAGAAACCGTTCCCGACCTTGGTGGTGTCGCGGCCCGGCGGCGGTCATTCGCGTTATTTGCTGACGCAGTTCGGCAAATTTGGAGCGGAACCCTTGGTTGCTGGCATGCATGGTCAAGCCGTGCATTTAGACGGCACACTGATTTACCGCGACAACCAAACCATGATTGAGTTGGCTGAAGCACCCACCAGGTTGACCAAAGCGATTGGTGACTTCCCGCAAGAGTCAGGAGCCACCAGCGAGCAACGCACCTTGGTTGGCGAAATCGTCGACAGCAAGTGCTATCTCGGTGTGATGAAGCCGGGCAATCTCAAACCCCATCGTGCCTGTGCCACGCGCTGCATCAGCGGGGGTGTGCCGCCGGTTCTGCTCACGCGCGACGCCCAAGGCAACGCCACCTACTACTTATTGACCGGCGCCGATGGTGAAAGCGTCAACCAAACCGTGGTCGAACGACAACTCATCGCCGAAGCAGTGCGCATCACTGGGGAAGTCCAGCAATGGGGCGACCGCTTGGTCTTGCGTGCCGATCCGGAAGGTTACGAACGCTTGCCTTAAGCCTGCACGCGCAGCGAGTTGAGCGCCGAGCCAGCCTTCCACCAAACGATTTGTTCGGCGTTGAGGGTGTGGTTCAGTGCGCAACGATCTTCAGAGCCATCGGCGTGACGGAACACGGCGGTGACTGGAGAGTCAGGCGCCAAGTTCTCTAAGCCTTCCAAAGCCACGCGATCGTCTTCCTGCACCTTGGCCCAATCTGCGTGATCGGCAAAGGTGAAGGCGAGCACGCCCTGCTTCTTGAGGTTGGTCTCGTGAATGCGCGCAAAGCCGCGCACGATGACCGCCGCAGCGCCGAGGAAGCGCGGGCACATGGCGGCGTGTTCGCGTGAGCTACCTTCGCCGTAGTTCTCGTCACCAACCACAACCCAATTCTGACCAGCAGCCTTGAGGTCGCGCGCGACGGCAGGCACCGGTTGGTTGCTGCCGTTGAGCGGATTCTTGGTGGTGCCGATGCCTTCGTTAAAGGCATTGGTCGCACCAGTGAACATGTTGTTCGAGATGTTGTCGAGGTGACCGCGGAAGCGCAACCACTTACCGGCCGGCGAAATGTGGTCGGTGGTGGTTTTGCCCTTGGTCTTGAGCAGCAAGGGCATGTCGCTATAAGCGTCCAATGGCAGCGGCTCAAAGGGAGTCAGCAACTGCAAGCGTTCACTGTTGGGGTCGACCTTGATGTCGGCGTCGCCCGCGGCTGGGTTTGGTGCTTGATAACCATCGCGGCTGAGTTCGAAGCCGTTGGCGGGAATGTCCGGCGCAATCCCGGGGGCGTCGAGCTTGTACGGCTTGCCGCTGGCGTCGTTCAAGGTGTCGGTCATGGGGTTGAAATCCAGACGACCGGACAGGGCCAAGACCATCACCATTTCCGGACTACCAATGAAACCGAGAGTCTCGGCGTTGGCGTCGTTGCGACCGCGGAAGTTGCGGTTGAAGGAAGTCACGATGGTGTTGACTTCGCCGGGAGTGATGTCGTCGCGCTGCCACTGGCCGATGCACGGACCGCAAGCGTTCGTCAGCACAGTAGCGCCAGCATTCTCAAGCACACCGAGTTGTCCATCGCGCTTGATGGTGGCGTAAATCTGCTCCGAACCGGGGCTGACCATGAGCGGAGTCGCGAGAGCGGTGCCATGCGCATTGGCCTGGTTCGCAATGTCGACCACACGGCCGATGTCTTCATAACTCGAGTTGGTGCACGAACCAATCAGCGCAGCGCTGACCTCGAGTGGGTAGCCTTCGCGCTTGGCGTTGGCGGACATGTCGCTGACGGCGTGCGCCAAGTCAGGCGTGTGCGGTCCAACCAAGTGCGGCTCCAAAGTCGAGAGATCGATTTCGTAAACCTCGTCGTAGTTGGCGCCTTCATCGGCGATGAGCAAATCGGTGTTCTGATCAGCAATGTCGGCGAGCTCGGCGCGATCGGTCGCGCGCAAGAAGTCGCCCATGCGCTGGTCATAAGGGAAGACCGAACAGGTGGCGCCCAGTTCTGCACCCATGTTGCAGATGGTGGCCTTGCCGGTGCAGCTCAACGATTCGGTGCCCTCACCGAAGTACTCAATGATGCGGTTGGTGCCGCCCTTCACGGTGAGCATGCCGAGCAGTTTCAGAATCACATCTTTCGGTGCGGTCCAACCGTTGAGCTTGCCGACGAGCTTTACGCCGACCACTTTAGGCTGCAGCAATTCCCAAGCGAAGCCAGCCATGACATCGACGGCGTCGGCGCCGCCAACGCCAATCGCGCACATGCCCAAGCCACCGGCGTTGGGGGTGTGGGAGTCGGTACCGACCATGAGTCCGCCAGGGAAGGCGTAGTTCTCAAGAACGGTCTGGTGAATGATGCCGGCGCCAGGCTTCCAGAAGCCCAAGTTGTAACTTTCCGAAACCGTCGCCAGGAAGTCGAAGACCTCGGCGTTTTCACTGTTGGCCACGGCCAGGTCCGACTCGGCACCTTGGTGCGCGCGAATGAGGTGGTCGCAGTGCACCGTCGAAGGCACGGCGGCTTCCGATTTACCCGCCATCAGGAACTGGAGCAGCGCCATTTGCGCGGTGGCGTCTTGCAAGGCGACGCGGTCCGGGCGCAGCATGAGATAGGCCTCGCCGCGGTCGATTTCTTGGCCCTTAGGGTCATCCAAGTGGCCCAAAACGATCTTTTCCGCCAGCGTCAGCGGCCCCGGTTGCCTTTCGCGCACCACCGCGAGGCGCTCGCGCATGGCTAGATAGGTGTTTGAGACAAGTTCCGGGGTAGATTCGATTTTGGCCATGGCATTTGGGGAGGCCAGAAGGGCCTCGCAAGCGCGCATTTTACCCCGTTCAGAGGGGGTTTCCGGCCAGAAATGAAGAGTTCTCCGACAGCGGATTCCATTCCTGACCTACACTAGTGGTATGGGACATTCTTTCCTTTCTTCCGCCCTTATAGGTAGTGCTTTGCTTTGCGCTCCCCTCGGTGCCCAAATGGCAGGCGGCGAATGGAATGAACGCCGGGTCTTCTCCGAACCCATCCACGATGGCGCCTATTTCGGCTACGCCCTTCATGGCGGCGCCGATTTCAATCAAGACGGCATCCCCGACCAGATTGTGAGCGCTCCATCCTTTAACCCGGGTGGCATGTCCGATGCCGGCGCGGTTTATGTGTACTCGGGCGCAGACGGTTCCATTCTTCACCATTTCGTGGGCGCCTACCAACAGCAAGCGCTGGGTTGGTCGGTTGCTGCGGCGGACCTCAATGGCGACGGCGTGCCCGACATCCTTGCTGGGTGCAGCGACATCGGCACGGCAAACAATGGCCGCGTTTACGCCTGGTCAGGAGTGACCGGCGCCGTGCTGTATGAAATCACGGTGTCCTTCGACACGCATTTTGGGGAGAGCATCGAGGTGATTCCCGATCAAGATGGAGATCAGATTCCGGATCTGCTCATCGGTGCCAGTGATACTTATGTCAATAGTGATCCCTTCGTCGGGACGGTCGATCTTCGCAGCGGTGCGGACGGAACCTTCCTGCATCGGTGGTTTGGCAGCAATGCTTATGACAACTATGGGGCCTCTGTCACTCTCCTTGGCGATGTCAATGGAGATGGCGTTGGCGAATTTGCCTTCGGCATTCCCGGTTATGACGTTAGCTTCCGTGAAGGTGCGGTGACGGTCATCGACGGTGCCACTTATCAGGAGCTCCGTACGTTCTCGATCCTCGCCCATGGCAGTAATCAGCAGTTGGGCGCCGCCGTCGCCAATCCAGGCGATGTGAATGGAGATGGAATTGAAGATCTTTTAGTGGGCGCAACCGGCGACGCCAACTATCAAGGCCGTGCCTACATTTTGGATGGCGCCAGTCAGTTTCTAAATGTGGTTTATGACCTTCCAGGCCGATTTTCTTCAGACTTCTTTGGCGAATCGGTCAGTGCTGCTGGCGACGTCGATCAAGACGGCTTCGCCGATTTCCTGGTCGGCGCCTCTGTGTCGGGTTCGGGAGCTGCGGGCTATGTCGAGCTCTATTCCGGCCGCGATGGCAGCTTGCTGCAGGAATGGCTGGGCGATCCTGATGAGCACTTGGGTATGGTCGCCTTAGCGGGCGACACCAATGGCGATGGCGCACAAGAAATTCTTCTTGGCGGATATATCGGTAGTCATCCGGGCGTTGCGAAGATGGTTGGGCTAGACGCCTATCTTAATTTGGGTGCGCAAGAACTCTCCGCCACGCCGGGCACCCCAGTGAGCTATGAACTGGACTTCCCCGCGAGCGAAGCCGGACGCGCGTTTTCGTTGTTGCTGTCCCTTGCCGGTGGGGGAAACACCACCGTTGGTGGCTTGGAAATTCCCTTGGCCGATGACCCGATCTTGCAAGCCATGCTGATGGGTGTGCGCCCGCCAATCTTGAGTCCGACTCGCGGCTTACTCGACGCCCAAGGCGATGCCCAAGGCGCTTTGTTCGGTGTGCCCGCGTTGTCTTCGCTGATCGGCCGCCGCCTGATGATCTGCGCGGTGACCTTCGACCCGGTGGCGCAAACCGGCTACTTGAGTTCGGCGTCGCGCAGTGTGGTCATCGTTCCTTAGCGAGCTGCCTCTGCTTAAAGGACTGGCCCCACTCCTGCATAGAGTTCAGGAGTGGTTCCAGAGATTCGCCGAATGGGGTTAGCCGGTACTCCACGCGTGGCGGAACCTCGGCGAAGACTTCCCGCGCGATGACGCCATCGGCTTGCAGTTCGCGAAGCTGCAAGGTAATCATGCGTTCGGTGGCATTGGGGGTGAGCCGCCGCAGTTCGCCATAGCGCTTGGTGCCCTGGGTGAGATGGCACAGCAAGACCGGCTTCCAGCGCCCGCCGATGACGCTGAGGGTGGCCTCGACGTCGCATCCGGTTTTCCAATCGTATTTTTTTGCCATGAGGAGCTCCTGAGTGCGCTCTCGCCAATACTAACATAAATGTAGGTACTTGTGATTAGATTAGTCTTGGGTTACAGTTTGCGGCCTCCATGGGAGAGAGCTCATGAAAAAAGCCATTCTGATTACGGGATCCACCGACGGCCTGGGCCTCGAGACTGCCAAGGTCTTGGCCGGCTCCGGGCATGAGGTGCTATTGCATGGGCGCAGCCAGGCCAAGCTGCAGCGAGCTGTAGAAATCATTGCTGCGGAGTTTGGTGTTTCGCCCGCGCCAAGCTTTTGTGCAGATCTCTCGGATTTCTCTGCGGTCTCCGGCTTGGTGCAAGAGATTCAGAATCTCGAAACGGCGCCGGATGTGGTCATCAACAATGCCGGCGTTTTTAAGCTTGCCGAGCCCAAGCTCGCCTCTGGTCTTGATGCCCGCTTCATGGTCAACACCATTGCCCCCTATCTATTGGCGAAAGAGTTGAGCGCTTCGATGAACGAAGAGGGGCGAATGGTGAATCTTTCTTCCGCTGCGCAGGCGCCGGTTTCTTTGCCAGCATTGCGTGGGGAGCTTGAGCTTGGTGACAACGCGGTGTATGCGCAAAGTAAGCTTGCCCTAACCATGTGGTCGCGTCATTTGGCGACCACACTTGGGCCGCAGGCACCAACCATGATTGCGGTGAATCCCGGATCTTTCCTCGGTACCAAAATGGTTCAGGAAGCTTATGGCACGGCCGGTGCGGACATCGGCATTGGTGCAGACGTTCTTTCCCGTGCAGCTTTGGCCGAGGAGTTCGGTCAAGAAAGCGGGCGTTATTTTGACAACGATGCGGGGCGTTTCGCTTCGCCGCATCCTGACGCCCTCGATGCCGCGAAGTCGGCCGAAGTCGTCGAAACCATCGAGTCCATCCTCCAAGCAAAGCTCATCAAATGAAAGCCATGATCCTTCAACAGTACGGCGCGGACGCCAGTTTCGAACCCGCCGAACTTCCTACGCCCACGGTGGCGGCCGGCCATGTGCTGGTTCGCGTTGCCGCTTCGAGCGTGAACACCGTCGACACCATGATTCGGCAAATGGGCAGCGACCTTCCGCTATCACCCGCACTACCCGCGGTGCTCGGCATGGATTTCGCCGGGACGGTGGAAGCGGTTGGGGAGGGCGTCAGTGCTTTCGCGGTCGGCGACGAAGTCTATGGCTGCGCCGGTGGCCTCGCTGACTTGCCTGGCAGCCTAGCCGATTTGATCGCGGCCGATGCCAAGTTGCTCGCGCATAAACCAGAGTCTCTTTCTATGCGCGAAGCAGCCGCACTTCCTTTGGTTGGTATTACTGCCTATGAAGGACTGACTCGCGCCGGAACATCGGCCGGGCAGTCGGTATTGGTGCATGGTGGTGCTGGGGGAGTTGGTCATGTTGCCGTGCAACTTGCCAAACACTTTGGCGCCGAGGTCTACTCCACCTGCAGCGGTGGTGATCAACTCGCAGTTCTGGAAGGTTACGGCGCGACCCCGATCAACTACCGCGAGGAATCGGTTGCCGATTACGTGGAGCAGCACACCGGCGGTGCTGGCTTTGACGTGGTGTTCGATTCCGTCGGCGGCGCCAACATGGCCAACTCCTTTGAGGCAGCCGCGCTTAACGGGCATGTGGCTTCGACGGTAGCGATGGTGGAGCTAGATCTAACCTTGGCTCACTTTAAAGGGCTGTCTTTGCATGTGGTGTTCATGCTGATTCCCATGCTCCATAATCATCAGCGGGAGCAGCATGGCGAGATTTTGCGCAAGCTTGCGGAAATCGTCGATGCCGGAGCGCTGAAGCCTTTGCTCGATGAATCGCGCTTCACGCTAGATCAAGTCGGCGAAGCATACGCTCGATTGAGCAGCGGCAATGCCATGGGCAAAGTCGTAGTGGAAGCTTAGGAATCGTATGGGCCATTGGTTAGGATTCCCTTCATGAATGCATTTCATTCCGCCGTCAAGATTCTTGGTGTTCTCTTGTGCTTTGCCGCTTGCACGATGCCGCAGGGCGAGGTCCAGGTCTTGGGTGTGCAAGATTTGGTTTGGGAACATCTGAATCCGGCGCGAGGAGCGGCAAGCCCAAGTGCGGCCACGCTTTGGGGTGACCGCAATGGCAACGAAGCCACCGGATTTCTGTTGCGACCAGCCGATGGCTTTTCCTCCCCGCCCCATTTGCACAATGTGTCCTACCGTGGGGTGGTCATTCGCGGACTGCTTCACAACGACGATCCCGATGCAGCCAAAATGTGGATGCCACCGGGGTCTTACTGGACGCAACCTGCGGGTGAGGTACACATCACTGCCGCGCAAGGCGAAGATGTCCTGGCATACATCGAAATCGAAGGCGGTCCCTATCTAGTTAAGCCAACGGAAGAGGCATTCGACAACTGCGAGCGCTCCGTCAACGTCGACCCAAGCAACCTAAGGTGGGTAGGAGCGGCGAGCACTACTTGGTTGAAGGACGATTCGCAGGCGTCAACCGAATCTGGTTTGGAGATGGCCTTCTTGTGGGCGGAGGAAGATGGTTCCGAAACTCAGGGAAACCTGATTAAGGTACCCGCAGGTCATCACGTCGAAATGCAAAGCCGAGGCTCCAGCTTGCGCGCCGTGCTCATCCAAG